>ERZ773221.813-NODE-813-length-33493-cov-9.511903_pt1 | contig 33493 bp, 28 predicted proteins | sample MGYA00580994_ERZ773221 | MGnify/ENA primary metagenome ERZ773221 (study PRJEB29015, sample SAMEA2737758) | human gut metagenome | biome: human gut; feature: human-associated habitat; material: faeces | place: China | collected 2012 ... | reverse complement strand
GCGGTTTAGCAGGTTCCTATGCTTATAGAACCGAAAAAGACAGAACAAACTATATCAAAGAGGTCTACGAAACGATTGTTACAAGGGATTTGGTACAGAAATATACTCTCCCGGACACTTTGGTTTTACAACGTCTGAGCGAGTTCCTTATGGATAATATCAGCAACCTGACTTCTCCGAATAAGGTCAGTCAGCTACTGACAGCAAATGAGACTCCAACCAATCATGTAACCGTCGGCAAGTACATTAAGTATTTGTGCAATGCTTTTGTATTTTATGATATTAAGAGATATGACATCCGAGGTAAGAAATACCTTGAAAGCTCTGAAAAGTTCTATTTGTGTGACAGCGGTATTCGATATGCAATACTGGGAAGCAGAAATATGGATTATGGCAGAGTATATGAAAACATCGTTTGCATCGAGCTTCTTCGCCGTGGATATGATGTTTATGTCGGCAAGCTCTATCAAAAGGAAATCGACTTTGTTGCTCAGAGAGGCAGCGAGAAGATTTATATTCAGGTCAGCGACAACATTTCCGGGCAGGAAACATTTGAGAGAGAATGCTCTCCTCTGCTTCAGATCCGAGATGCTTATCCGAAAATGATTATTGCCAGAACCAAACATCCAAAATATAGCTATGAAGGAGTCGAAATTCACGATATAGCCGATTGGCTGCTACAAGAATAAGCAGGGCGAAATATCTCCGTCTACAGAGTAAAATAGATAGTTACTTTTCCTGCCTCCTGTGATAAACTTGTTCATGAGCGGGGGAAAGATTTTTGGACTGCACCCCAATATCGTCATAAAAGCAGGGGAAATGCTCCGGAATTATTTAATATTAGGTAATAAAAATGACAGAAGAGAAATATACGATCCATAAGTATAAAAGAATTTTATTTTATGTGGTGATACTTGTGCTGCTTGCAGCATTTTTTTTAGGGCAGAGCATTTACCCAAGTGAGAGGGAACCGGTCACGGAGGAAAGCATTACTTATGCCGGAACCTTTTACCGGGAATTGCCAGACGGAACAGAAGAGGAGATCCAGGTTCCGGACCGGTATGATGTGCCTGCCGGTGAGCTTTTAGTCATCCGGTCAGTGCTCCCACAGGACTATAATGAAAATACGATCGCCATCAGATCCTCTATGGAGAATGTGCGCATTTATATCGGAGGGGAACTGAGGACGGTGTATGATACGAAGAATACCAGACCCTTCGGGAAAAATTCTGCCAGCGGGTATGTGTTCTGCGAGACATCAAGTGAGGATGCGGGGCAGGAAGTGCGGATCGAACTGCAGTCTTTTACTGAAAAGTATTCCGGTGTCGTCAACACGGTATATTGCGGGGATAAATCAGATATCTGGACCTATATGTTTCACTGCTATTTTATGGTAACTCTGATCGCCTGCACTATGTTGTTTTCCGGACTGGTCGTGCTGATCATCAGTCTGGTGCTCGATATTGTATACAAGACAAGATTTGATCTGGAGTATCTGGGCTGGTGCATGATCCTGGGAGCAGTGTGGATGCTGGGAGAATCGAAGCTGCGTCAGCTGTTTGTTCCCAATGCTTCCATTCTGTCGAATATGTGCTTCCTTGTTGTGATGATCTGCCCGATTCCGATCATGTTCTATATTGATAGTGTGCAGCAGGGAAGATACCGGAAGGTCTATCATGTGGCAGAGTGTATCATTTGTGTGAATTTTGTGATATGCACGATCTTACAGGTACTGAATATCGCAGATTTTATTTCGACAATGTTCTTGTCCCACATAGTGATCGCAGGAACATTCCTGACGATATTTATCACCATCTGCCGGGATCTCATCAAGGGAACAGCGAAACATTACAAGCTTCCGCTGATCGGACTGGTAGCTGCCATGATCGCAGTCATGCTGGAGATGACAGCGGTGTATCGTGTTGTGTCTCTGTCCGGAATCTTTATCGCAATCGGACTGGTGGTCCTGCTGGTCGTTACCCTGATCCAGACAATGGACCGCATCCGCGAGCTGGAGCTGGAACGACAGAAAGAGGCCCGGGAAAGCCTGGATTACCTGACAGGACTTCCCATGCGTCATAAAGGTGAGACACTGATTATTGAAAAAATGCAGGAGCATGATGGCTGTCTGGGATTTGTGGATATGGATAATCTCAAGAAGATCAATGATGTCTATGGACATAAGGCGGGGGATTATGCTCTCAGGCTGGTAGGAGCAATGCTCACAAAGTGCATGGAGAATGCGGTGGTCTGCCGGCTGGGAGGAGATGAGTTTCTCTTCTATCTGCCTGAGGTATCAGAAGTTGAGATGAACACGCAGATGAGAAAGTTGTTTGACAGCTTTGAAGCGGCAAAAAATGCTACGACGGAGACTTCACCGGCATCCTTATCCTGTGGTCTGTGCATGTGCAGACAGGGAGAAAGCTTTGAAGAATACTATATAAGAGCGGACAAGGCATTGTATTATGTCAAACAGAACGGCAAGAACAATTACCGGTTTTATGAGGAGCTGGTGGAACAGTAAGCAGCGATATTCCATGCCATTTTAGAATACCTGATGCCGGCCGATGTATTGACGCTGGAATAAATCGTGGCAGAAATCCCAGATAAAAGCAGGAATTTAGGAGAAATAAAATAATGTCAAAAGATGAATACCTGATCACAGATGCCCCACTCAAAGCGCTGACTGTTTTTGCAATGCCTATGATTCTGGGCAGCTTTTTTCAACAGGTTTATAATATGGCGGATTCCATTATTGTCGGTCAGTATGTTGGTTCGTCTGCACTTGCGGCTGTCGGTGCATGCGCGGCACTTACGAATGTATTTATTTGTGTGGCACTTGGTGCCGGTGTCGGTGCAGGCGTACTGGTAAGCCGCTATTTTGGTGCCAGAGATTACGGCAAAATGAAAACGATTGTGTCGACATCTTTGATCAGCTTTCTGATCCTAAGCATACTTCTTGGTGTATTCGGCTTTCGTTTTTCCCATCCGATGATGAGCCTTTTACAAACGCCCACTGACATACTGGAGGAAGCTGTACTGTATCTGCGGGTATATTTTGTGGGATTTCCGTTTTTATTTATGTACAATATCCTTTCGACGATGTTCACCTCAATCGGGGAATCAAAGATTCCGTTGGGTCTGCTGATATTTTCTTCTGTTTTGAATATTATTATGGATCTTTGGATGGTGGCAGGACTTGGATTGGGTGTATTTGGTGCAGCCCTTGCAACTTTGATCGCACAGGGCATTTCTGCGGTATTTTCATTCGTGATCTTTTTTTACCGGATGCGCCAATATAAGAGTCCATTTCACTGGTTTGACGGACAGGAGTTACATTATATGCTCCGGATTGCCATACCGTCAGTTCTCCAGCAGTCCACAGTATCAATAGGCATGATGATCGTGCAGGCAGTTGTAAACCCATTTGGTACACAGGCACTCGCAGGTTATTCGGCAACAATGAGAGTAGAGAATGTTTTCTCACTGATATTTGTGTCCATTGGCAATGCAGTTTCGCCGTATGTGTCCCAGAATCTTGGTGCTCAGAAAATCGGGCGTATTAAAAAAGGTTATCACGCTGCACTGGTGTTAGATCTGTGCTTTGCAGTTCTGGCTTTTATAATTATTGAAACACTGCACACCCAGATTTCTTCCTTATTTCTGGGAAAAGACGGAACTGCTTTCGCATATCAGGTATCCGGGGATTACATGAGATGGCTTGGCTATTTCTTTATTTTCATGGGTATTAAAATGGCAACGGATGGAGTTTTGCGTGGACTTGGAATCATGCGTCCATTTCTTATAGCTAATATGGTAAACCTTGCGATCCGTCTGTCGGTTGCTTTGATTTTTGCACCGCGCTTTGGTATTGCATTTGTCTGGCTTGCCGTACCGGCGGGCTGGTTGGCAAACTTCCTGATTTCCTATGCGGCGCTTAGAAAATCGTGGCCGGATGATAGAATCGCTGCATCCTGCAACGGTTGTATGGATTCTGCAGAAACGAAGAAGTAGCTGCAGCTGCCAATGGAACTGCACGGATTGACTGCAACAAAAACTTCCAGAGAGGCGGGGAGGAAGCAGGAGCTGCTGCGGTTGAATCCATATCGGAAAATATCTATAGTCGAAAAGCAAAAAGGCGGAAGTCTCTGTGGGAGGCTTCCACCTTTTTATCTACAGCAAGAAGAATGAGTTTTCTAATCGATCTTTAAAATCAGATCAAGTACGCGCTTGGCACAGCGCTCCAGATCGCTTCGATCGAGAGCACCGAGTTCCATCGCCTTTTTCACGCGTTCCGGGAAACCGCACGCCATTTTCACATCATTTCCGGCTTTGATCTCTTTGTAATGTTCTCCTCTCGTCCACCAGTCGGAGGTTACCATTCCGTGAAAATGCCACTCGTCACGCAGGATGCCTTCGAGCAGATCGTGATTTTCCGAAGCGCGGTGGCCGTTGATCATATTGTAAGCGGACATGATGACCCACGGATCGGCTTCCTTCACGATGATTTCAAATGCCTTTAAGTAGATCTCGCGGAGTGCGCGCTCGGAGACGCGGGAGTCGCTGTGCTTGCGGTTGGTCTCCTTGTTGTTGCATGCAAAATGCTTCACGGCTGCGCCGATGTGCTGCGACTGAATGCCGCGCACCATGGCTGCGCCCATTTTGCCGGTGAGCAGCGGATCTTCCGAATAGTATTCAAAATTTCTTCCGCAGAGAGGATTGCGGTGAATGTTGACCGCCGGTGTCAGCCATACGGCGATGTTGTTCTCTTTTACTTCCTCTGCGCCTGCGGTTCCGACCTGCTCAACCAGGGCAGGATTCCAGGTGGAGGCGAGCAGTGTGGCGCATGGCCATGCCGTTGTGCAGACCTCACACTGCGGGGTGATGCGCAGACCGGCAGGACCGTCGGCGGTCATGATGTTTGGAACGCCGTATTCCGGAAGATTGCCGTAGCCGTAGGTATTCGCGACAGAGGTATTCGGCTGACCGCCGAGCAGATGAATTAGGTCATCATTATCGAGCTGGGCGGTAAATTCATCCAGGGAAATCTTTCCCTCGTAAACGTCGATCAGCGGATGCGCGTTTTCCTTATAGAAATTCAGCAGAAGGTAGGAGCCGCGTCCGCGTGTTGCCGGGGCGAGAGCCTCCTCGGTGCCCGGTACCATTTTTTCAAAAACACAGGCATTCGGATCGTTGGCAGTTCCCTGCGGAAGCTCTTCGTAGCTTCCGTCTGCGAGCAGACGCTTCTTCAAGCTTGTAGGTGCGGCTTTGGAGGAAAGCTGTTCTACCAGCAGGTTGGCGTTAAGCGTCATGACATAATCCAGCGCAATGACATCCCGGACGGAAGTTCCGATGTAAAAATGATAGTCTCCCTTTTCCAGTATGTAGGAGGATTTGAAAATTTTTCCCAGATCATCGTAGGAAGCCATGGAATCCTTTGCTGTCTCGAGCGTCAGAAGCTGGCTTTCGCCCGGGAGGAGCGTTCTTGTCTTGCAAAAAGCGGAGAGTTCGCGCGCCGGTTTCTGCAAAAGTCCCTGCGGCGCACTGTAATACATCTGCACGACTTCTTTTCCGCTGTAATCTCCGGTATTTGTGACAAGGACAAAAGCGCGAATGGCCTGCTCGGTTTCGGTCACACTCTGCACCACAAGGGAGAACTGTGTGTAGGAAAGTCCGAATCCGAACGGGTAGCATACGCGTTTTGCCGCATCCCCAAAAGTCTCAAAATAGCGGTAACCCACATAGATATCCTCGGTATAGTCCACGTAGTCAACCGATTCGTGGAAATTCGCGGTGGAAGGATAGTCGTTCACGGAAGCGGCGAAGGTGTCCGGAAGCTTGCCGGACGGGGATACCTTTCCACACAGCAGTTCCGCCATGGCAAGTCCGCCCTCCATGCCGCCCTGCCATGCGATGAGCGCGGAGGAGATCTGATCGTCATTTTTGATCCAGGAGGTATCGATGATGCCGCCGATATTTAGGACGACTGCAATTCTGGAAAAATGCTGCTTTACCTGCGCGATCATGGCGGATTCTTCCTTTGTGAGATAGAAGTCGCCGTCCGGGAAGATCTCTCCGGAGATTTTCGGCATGCTGGTCTCTGTCTCCCACGGATTGTATTCCCCGTTGTATTCGATGCTGGAGCGGTCCCAGCCTTCTCCGGAAAAACGGCTCAATACGATCACAGCCGTGTCGGTATAGGCGCTGGCGCCGGCGAGAAGCTCGGCGGAGAGCGCCGGCTCTGTCGTCATGCCGGGAACGGAACCCTGATCGTACTGTTCGTTCACATTGGCGCGGTAGAAATCGCACAGCGGCTCGTAGAGGGAGACGGCATCGTGGAGCATCTGAAAGCCATCGTAGAGATTGTGCACATACGATACGGTCACATCGCCGCTGCCGCCGCCTCCCTTGACATAATCAAAACTGCCTTTTCCAAAGAGTGCAATCCGGCTGCCTGCTTTTAACGGCAGCAGATTGTGCTCGTTCTTTAAGAGAACCATACCCTCTGCTGCAGCTTCCCTGGAAAGTGCGATGTGTTCTTTGGAAGCAGTCACGTAACAGCCCTCTTTTAACGGACGATTTGGCTGATACATCACTCTGGTCCATTTCTTCATTTTGACCTCTTTTCCGGCATACGCCTGATATTATTTTGATATTTTCCATCATGGAACATTGTCTATGTTCGTATTATAAGCAGATAATTCCGTTTGTTATAGATCGAATTTTGGCAGAAACATGGGTCGATATTGATATTTTTTCCTTCTGAAGGTATGATGGTAGAAAGAGAAACCGTGCATGTGAAAAACACGGGGAGAGCAGGAAAGAGAGGGAGCGGGAGTGCAGCAGGGGGAACATGAGATTATATCCGATGACGGGCTGATGCAGCTCTATTTTACGCAGGTCGACGCGTCCAATGAATTGCTGCCGGCACACTGGCATGAGCATCTGGAAATGATCTGTATGCAGCACGGGGCAATGACAGCGTACATCAATGAGACGTCGTATGAACTGCAGCAGGGAGATATTCTCGTTGTCAATCCGAGAGACATTCACTACACGCATGTCCATGGGGACGGGCATTACTATCTGCTGCAGATTCCGCCGGAGCATTTAAAGCGCGTCAGTGAGGACTGGCGGGGACTGCATTTCGGGGAATATGTTCCGTATTCGGAGGAGACCGCATCCGTGAATTGCCGGATGTCACAGAAGCTGGAAGAAATGAAGTGCCTGCAGGAGCAGGCGGCGGACGGTACGCATCTGCTATTTCTTGCAGCGGTTTATAAGCTGCTGTATCTGCTGTATACAAAGGATGCGGCCACGGTCGATCATGTGCTGCGCCACCGCTCCAGGAGAGATTTTGAGCGGATCGAGCAGAGCATGCAGTATGTGAAAAGAAATTACACGAACCCGATTACACTAAAAGAGACGGCAGATGAACTGTCGCTTACGCCGGAATATTTTTGCCGTCTGTTTAAAAAGTACACCGGCCAGACATTTTTGACTTATGTAAATCAAATCCGCCTGCAGTATTTTCACAGTGATCTGCTGCAGACGGACGAGAGTATTACTTATTTAATGAATAAAAATGGAATTACCAACTATAAGGTGTTTCTGCGCAGCTTTAAGGAAACCTATGGCATGCCGCCCGGTCAGCTTCGCAAAAAGCAGAGAGAAGTAAGAGATGCCGGAGCAATCAGTGCGCGGTCAGCTTTTTCATCCGGAAATGATAGTAAAACAGAAACAGAACGGATGTTAAAACCCAGGACACCGGATAATTGAGGAGCGTTACGGTGAGCGTCGGGAAGAGGGCAACCACTCCGAAAATCCATATCACACGGAACAGGCAGATACCGCCGGTTGTGATGAGCATTGGAACGACGACATCACCCATGCCGCGCAGCGCACCGGAGAAGACCTCGGTAAAGACGAACAGCCAGTAAAATGGAGCCATGGTCGCCATCATTTTCAGTCCGATCTCCACGACATTTTCATCGGTCACAAAAATGTGGAAGAGCGGAATGCGGAAGCATACGAGCACCAGCATCAGAAGGATGGCGGCAGCAAAGTCCATGCCGATACACACGCGGATACTTTTTCTGACGCGGTCATACTTTCCGGCGCCGTAGTTCTGACCGACGAAAGTTGTGATGGCAATACCGAAAGCACCGCTGACCATCCAGACGATCGCGTCCAGTTTTCCGTAAGCCGCCCATGCGGCAACCGTGTCGGTTCCGAATTTGTTGAGCGCGGACTGGATAATCATGTTGGAAATGCTGTACATGGCATACTGAAATCCGCCCGGCAGTCCTAAAAGCAACTCTGATTTGAGAAGTTTCGGGTGGATACGGATCTCTTTTAAGGAAAAATCGCAGAGATCTTTCTGGCGCATCAGAAAGACGGTAACGATCACGGCGCTGATTCCCTGCGAGAGAAGCGTGGCGATCGCCGCACCGGCAACACCGAGTCCCAGCCCGACGATCAGGAGCAGGTCGAGAATAATATTGATGACGCAGCAGATCATCAGACAGTACAGGGGACGTCTGGAATCTCCAAGTGCGCGGAGCAGCCCTGCTCCGGTATTGTAAATAAACACGAAGAAGATACCGGCAAAATAAATGCGCAGATAGAGAATGGAATCACTCATCAGTTCTTCCGGCGTATTCATCAGTCGAAGAAGCGCCGGGGCAGCAGTGATGCCGATCAGTGTCATGATGACGCTGCCGATGATGGAGAAGGCATAGATCGTATGAATACTGTCGTCCACCTTTTTGCGGTCCCCGGATCCGAAGAACTGGGAGACGATGACGGAAGCACCGGCAGTCAGCCCGGTAAAAAAGTTGACCAGCAGGTTGATGACCATTCCGGAGGAACCGGCGACCGCGGCAAGTGCATTTTTCCCGACAAAGCGTCCCACAATGACGGCATCGATCGTGTTGTAAAGCTGTTGAAAAAAAGAACCCAGTAAAATAGGAAAGAAAAATAAAAGAAGTTGTTTCCAGATGATACCGGATGTGATTTCGTTCTTGGAAGAGGTTTCGTTCATGCTATAATCTCCATATCTGTTGTAAAGGTATAAAAAATGTGAAAATAAGTCCGAAATATATTATAAAATCTGCAGCATAAAATAACAAGAAAATCCGTTTATGTTTTTGACGTTCTGTGATAATATAACACTATAAAATGCCTGTTGCCAGGGATGGACAGGAAAGCCACGGAGGACACACTATGGATAAGAAAGAGAATCAGCCACGTGAGAAAAAGGGTATGCCGCTTGCGCCGGTCTTTTTGCTGGGAGCAACGGTGCTGCTGTTGATTGAAATGTATTTTATCGTCAATCTGCCCCGGTTATATCTGGTGCAGATCATTCTGGGAGCAGCAATTCTCGCCTGTACCTATGTATTTATTGCTGCTTTATTAAAGGAGATATATAAGAGCGGAGAGCAGGCAAAAGACGAATATGAGAGGATGCTTCGCGGAGAAAAGGCGTCGTATCTGATGCTCAAGAAAATCTCGGAGCAGCTGGAGGCGGTTGACCGCAATACCAGAGAGCCGGGTGAGGAGATCATCACAGCGCAGAAGGCGATTGCCAAGGTGACCATTACCAGAAGCAAGGAAAATGCAGACGCACTTATGAATTCCAACGACCGCGTAGTGGACAATCTCTTACAGTTAAAGGAGAGCATGGATGCGGGATTCGAGCAGTTTGCCGGAAAGCAGCAGAACATGATGGATGATTCCGTTAAGGAACTCGTCTTAAAGCAGCAGGAATTTGCAGAGGAATTAAAGGAGATTACCGCAGGGCTTAAGGAGATTACCGAGGGACTTCAGACAGTGAAGGAGACGGTTGCAGAGGAAAAGGCGCAGACGCTTGCCGCTATAGAGAGCCGGATGGATGAACTGGTGAGCCAGAATGCGGTGCTGGAGAGCAAAATTACAGAAAGCACGGCAGCTGCGGCAGCGCAGAAGCCGGAGCCAGACATGGAGCCGGAGCTGGTCATGGAACCACAGCCGGAAGAGGATTTTAGCATGCCGGATACACCGGAGGAGGAACTGCCGGTCGTAGATGCAGAGACGGTGACGGATGACACCCCGGTGCTGGAAGAGTATGAGGAACCGGTCGTAGATTCCGACGCGATTGTGGAAGAGGAAGATGCAGCAGCTGCCACAGACGATCAGAATGAGGCTGAGGCAGAGCGCGGGGCGATAGACAGTTTTGATTTTGGAGCAGATGGTCTCGATTTCGGAGGAGACAGCCTGGATCTTGGAGTGGACGGTCTTGATCTCGGGACAGAGAACCTTGACCTAGGAGCAGATAACTTAGATGCCGGAGCAGGCGGACTTGATCTTGGGGCAGACAGCTTAGACCTCGGAGGAGACAGCCTTGATTTAGGAGCAGATAGTCTCGATCTTGGAGCAGAGAACCTTGACCTTGGAACAGAGAACCTTGATCTCGGAGTGGATAGCTTAGATTTAGGAGCAGATAGTCTCGATCTTGGAGCAGAGAACCTTGACCTTGGAACGGAGAACCTTGATCTCGGAGTGGATAGCTTAGATTTAGGAGCAGATGGCTCCGATCTCGGAGGAGAAAGTCTCGATCTTGGAGCAGATCTGAAAGAGGAAGCCGCGCCGGAGAATGAAGCACCGGACGAGCCAGAGCCAGTAGCCGCGCCGGAGGACGAAATACCGGACGAGCCGAAGGTGGCGGAACCGCAGAAAGAGCCTGAGACAAAGGCAGAGGAAGCTGCACCGATGGATTTTTCCGATCCACACAAGCTTATGACTCCGGAAGAAATTGCCGCATTGATTGCAAAAATGTAAGAGCAGGTTCCGGGATAAGAAATGAAGTTATTAGCAGTTTCAGAATAAAAAATGAGCGTGGAAGATTCTCTGAAGTAAAATGTGAGAATTTCTTCCACGCTATTTTTGTATCTGAAACGATAATACTTATTTATATATCCCGGAACTTCCTATTACGGGAATCTATGCGACAATTCTTTCCGTAATCTTACAGATCAGACTCCGCGACGATCGTCACGATATTCTTGATGACGGAGACTGCTGTCTGCATGCCCTCCACGCTGATATGCTCATACGGACCGTGGAAGCCGTAGCCGCCGGTGCCAAGATTCGGGCACGGAAGACCCATAAAGCTTAATCTGGCGCCGTCTGTACCGCCGCGGACCGGGCGGGAGAGCGGTGTGAGACCGGTCATCGAGATTGCCTTTTTGGCGATATCCACAACATAAGGATGCTGTTCGATGATCTCAAGCATATTGGAGTAGGAATCCGTGATGGTAAGAGAGACGGTTCCGGTGCCGTATTTCTGGTTGATCTCCACTTCCAGTGTGCGGAGTCTGTTCAGGCGTGATTCAAAAGAAGCCCTGTCGTGGTCACGCACAATATAGGAAAGTTCTGCAAAAGCGACATCACCCTTCATGTCGGTCAGATGATAGAAGCCCTGTCTGCCCTCGGTGTGCGCTGGTGTCTCCTCCGGCGGAAGCTGCGACTGGATATCGCACGCCACAAGAGCGGCATTTACCATAATATCCTTTGCCTCGCCCGGATGCACATTGACGCCTTTAATGGAAAATTTTGCGCTCGCGGCGTTGAAATTCTCATAGGCGACTTCGCCCTCGTAATCGCCGTCTACCGTGTAGGCAAAAGCAGCCTTAAAATAATCCAGGTCAAATAAATCTGCACCGCAGCCGATTTCTTCGTCCGGGGTAAATCCCACCCAGATATCTCCGTGAGGCATTCCGGAAGAAATGATCTCTTCGAGCGCTGTGACGATTTCTGCCACACCGGCCTTGTCATCCGCGCCGAGCAGTGTCGTGCCGTCGGTGGTAATCAGGGTTCTTCCCTTCAAATCCTTCAGCGTTGGAAAATCGGAAACCTTTAACATTGCCCCGGTACCGTTTAAACGGACGTCCCCGCCGTCATAATCCGGAATGATCTGCGGTTTGACGTCTTTGCCGGAGTAGTCCGGTGCGGTATCCATATGTGAGATAAAACCAACGGCCTTGTGTCCCTCACAGCCGGCAGTTGCCGGAAGCAGACCATACACATAGCAGTGGTCGGTCAGAATCACATTTTTAAGACCGAGATCCCGTAATTCCTGCTCCAGTACCTTTCCGAGATCAAACTGACGCCCGGTAGACGGAATCTGTATCTTGCCGTCTGCCATGTTATTCTCATCCGATGTCGTCCAATAGGACACGTATTTCAATAATCGCTGTTCAACTTGCATAAGAAACCTCCTTGATCTATGCCATTCTATCTATAAAATAACACAATTGAAAAAAAAATTGAAGTTTTTTAAAAAAAATGTTGCATTTCTAAAATTTCTGTTATATAATAATTTTCGTGCTCGGGTGATACAGAACACGAGATACAAAATAAGCGCCACTAGCTCAGCTGGCAGAGCACCTGACTCTTAATCAGGGTGTCCAGGGTTCGAACCCCTGGTGGCGCATTGAAAGGTACCGATTTTACAGCATTGACTGTGGGGTTGGTGCTTTTTTTGTATTTATAATACATATCATTAAAATTTAAAAAAAAGAGTGTATCCTATTTAACAGAAGGAAAAACCTGACGATATAAAAAACAGATACTATATGAAGGGGAGAGAGGCAGATGGAACAAAAGAATATTGAGGTGCAAAGGAAAAAAGGTCTGAATCTGATGATGAAGATTCTGATCACCGCGATCATACCGCTGGTGATTCTTGTGGCTTTTGCAGGGCTGGCAATCCGGGCGGTTGGCGTTTCTGTGTCTGATAAACTGATGCAGCATGAATTGAAGACATCGGTCTATGCAGTCAATCAGACCTTGTCCGTTATAAGCAGCGGCGACTGGAATATGGACGGAGACCAGCTGTACAAGGGAGATTACAATATCTCGGAACATCAGGATGTGCTGGATGCTTTTAAGGAGAATACCGGACTCGATGTTACGCTCAGCTGGAATACGACCCGGATGGCGACCAGCCTTGTGAGACAGGACGGCAGCCGCGAGATCGGGACGGAGATAGCAGCAGATGTGTATCAGACTGTGAAAGAAAAGGGTAGTTATTTTGTGTCCGATACTGTGATTGACGGTCAGAAATATTACGGATATTATGAGGGATTGTACAACAGTGACGGTTCCATGGCAGGTCTGGTGTTTACCGGTATGACGTCTGCTTCCGTTCACGAAATCTACAATGACCGATTGAAAAAAAATATAATATTTATGGTAGTGCTTGCAATCTTTGCATGTATCTTTCTGGCAATTGTGATGATAAAGATTGTGAAGGCAATGATGTCGATGATCGATCATCTGGATGCTGTTGCGGAGGGAAATCTGGAAAGCAGGATCAGCGACCGCATGACGAGCCGCTCGGACGAGATCGGAAATATTGCGCGTGCGCTGTATTCACTCATTGGCGGACTGGCCATGATTGTAAAAAACATCCGGACATCCGCAAAGTCGCTGGATGATTTCAGCGCCAGGTTCCAGAACAGCTTTACGACGATCAATGAGTCCATTCATAATGTGAATACAGCGATGGAGGACATTGCGAACGGAGCGACGAATCAGGCGGGTGAGATGCAGAAGGTCAATGAGCAGATCAGCGACATGAACGAAGCCATTGCCGAGACGACAAAGAACGTGGAAAATCTCATGGGCAGCACGGAGGAGATGAAAGAGCAGAATCATAAGCTCGACGGCACGATCAAAGACCTGGTGGAGATCAGCGACCGCACCAGAGAATCGGTGGATGAGGTCAACCGTCAGACAGACAGGACGAACCAGTCTGTCATGGAGATCGGCAGTGCGATCCAGATGATCACGGATATTGCAAGCCAGACCAATCTGTTGTCCTTAAATGCGAGCATCGAGGCTGCGCGCGCGGGAGAGCATGGAAAAGGATTTGCGGTGGTGGCGGATGAGATCCGTCAGCTTGCGGATCAGTCCAGCGACTCCGCGAAGAAGATCGGTGATATTGTGGAAGAACTGATTAAGAACTCCAACAGGAGCGTCGAGACGATGAACGGTGTGCTGGATGAGATCAACGAGCAGAACGAGAAGCTTTCGACCACCAGAGAGGCATTCGACGGACTGAATACGGAGGTCGGCAATGTGGTAGTTGCGATTGACAATATCCGGCGTGAGATCGAGACGGTCAACACGGCGAAGAATGATGTTATGAGCAGCATGGAGAGCCTGGCAGCGATTGCACAGGAGAATGCGGCAAGTACCGAGGAGACTTCGGCTTCCATGACGGAGTTAAGCGGTATCGTCACGGACTGCAATGCGCAGACGAAAAACCTCGTGGATATTGCAGAAAATTTAAGCGACAATGTCAACCAGTTCCGGATCAAAGAATAAAAGAAAACAGAACACAAAAAACACCCGCAGGCGGATCGAGAAAAATCCGGACTGCGGGTGTTTTTTATCTGGAAGCGATCAGCTTGCAGATCGGATTGCCGAGGGAGGAGAACTTCTCCTCGTACTCGGTCATAATATTGCCTTCATTGAGCACCGGATCGTGATGCAGATCTCTGGTGGAGGCGTCCAGATGCCAGCCGGCTTCCGGGATCTCCTCCAGGGAAAAGGTAAAAAGATCCTGATTGTCGGTCTTGAACTCCAGATGTCCCTCCGGCGCAAGAACCTCATCATAGCGCGCGAAGAACTGACGGGAGGTGAGACGGCGCTTGGCGTGTCTGTCCTTCGGCCACGGATCGGAAAAGTTTAAGTAGATCCGGTCTACCTCTCCGTGATCGAATACCTCAGCGACATCGGCGGCGTCCATGCAGATGAAAAACAGGTTCGGGAGCGGATTCTCTTCCATTTTCTGCAGGGCGCGCAGCAGGACGCTGGAGTAGCGCTCGATTCCCAGATAATTGATGTCGGGATGCGCTGCGGCAAGATCCATCATGAAGCGGCCCTTTCCCATACCGATCTCAATGTGAAGCGGCTGCTGTGACGGAAAAATCTCCTGCCAATGGCCTTTGTGCGTCTCGGGGCTTTTGATGCAGTAGACGCTCTCTGTGATGGCGGCGTCTGCACCCGGTATATTTCTAAGTCTCATATTGTTCCTGCCTCTCATAAGAAAATCTTAATAAATGTCGGGAAGTCCTATAATTGTGGACATACAAGATATTCTACAATAAATCTGTGGATAAAAAAAGAGCTTTTGCCAGAAAAATTGTTGCATGTATTTTTTTCTGCGATTATACTGATACTAGTTATGTTCCGGATATATATGGAAGAAATGGACAGGATTTCTGGATAGAATGGAGTTATAAGCAATGCGAAGAGCGAATGTGTGGAAAAAGGCGGCATGTGTCGCCTTAAGTTTACTATACTTTTTACAGATAAAGCCGCAGGTGGTGCAGGCGGCAGATTATTGGCCGGAAGGACCGGAAGTACAGTCACCGTCCGTGATACTGATGGAGATGTCGACGGGGACGGTTCTGTACGAAAAAAACAGCGATGAGCGGAATTATCCGGCAAGTATCACGAAAATCATGACGACGCTTCTCGCGCTGGAGAATTCCGATCTGAATGAGGTCGTCACATTTTCTGATGATGCGATCAACAATACTGAGGGTTCCGGAATCTACCGCGATTACGGGGAGCAGATGACGATGGAGCAATGCCTGTACGCGGTTATGCTGAATTCGGCAAATGAATGTGCCTACGCAGTGGCGGAGCATGTCGGCGGTACGGTGGAGCATTTTGTGGACATGATGAACGAAAAAGCGGCGGAGCTGGGATGTACCAACACGCATTTTGCCAATCCGCACGGTCTGTTTGACGAGAACCATTACACGACGGCGCACGATATGGCACTGATTGCCAAAGCGGCATACCAGAACGAGACCTTCCGGATTATTACGGGGACGGCACGCTACACCATTCCGCCGACGAACAAGCATGATGAGCCGACGGATCTGCAGAATCACAATGAGATGCTCTACCCGTTCAAGACGCTCAAGTACCGGTATGAGTATTGTACCGGAGGAAAGACGGGATATACGGATATCGCGCGTAGCACGCTGGTCACTTACGCCGAGAAGGACGGCATGAGTCTGGTATGCGTCGTGATGCATACGGAATCGCCGAATCAGTGGACCGACAGCCGGAACCTTTTCGACTATGCATTTGATAATTTCCAGTTGTTCAATATTGCGGACAATGAGACCAGATACATGGATTCCGAGGCGGTGGAAGTTGGAGCCTTAAATAACAACAAGGCGTTTGTGGACATCGACGCGAATGCCAATATCGTTCTTCCGAAGACGACCGACTTTAACGATGCGGCATCGGAGATCACGTATGACGACGTCAGCGAGAACGTGGTGGGAACGCTTGCCTACACCTATGCGGGACGTCAGGTCGGGAAAGCAGACATAGTGACAACCGGTGCGGTTGTGGACGGATATATTTTTGACAACCAGAGCGAGGTAGAGCAGGAGACAGACACCGAGGAGGAGACGGTCTCTACGGTGCGGATCAGACCGCGCACAATTTTGCTTATCGTAGCCGGAATCCTGCTTGCAGTAGGGTTGATCTTTGCCGGAAAGAAGTTCTACGATAACTATTATATTATCCGGCACAACCGGGAAGTGCGCAGGAACCGCAAAGAGCAGTTCCGACAGATAAAAAGCAAGTCAAGACGCCGTAGAAGACATAGAAGATAGTATAGAGAAACAAAAAACGACAATATTCCATGTTGAATATTGTCGTTTTTTGCGTTATGGACACGAAAAAAATGATAATAAATTATCTGACAATTAAGCTTTTCAGCAGGATTTCAAGCTGATTCGGGTTCTTTGTGTAAAAAAGAATGCCGCCTGACACAGTGTGCGCGGTCAGATATTTTCCCTGAAACAGAGGGGAGTCCGTGATGCGGGAAAGCAGGTAGGAGGAGACAGCATCGTCCGCTTTTAAAAACAGAGGCTGGTAATCATCCATCCGGCAGACGTCGGCATTTGCTTTTTTGAAAATATAGGTAAGCTCCTGCTCCTGCGCTAACTGTTCGGCAGTCTTGTTCGGAATGAAATAGCCGAGTTCATCCTTCGGCATATTCAGAGAGCGGATGGCGCGCTGCACCTGTTTGGTCAGAGCGTCGGACGCCGGGTATAGAGACTCAAAATATTTCATGAAATCGGCAGCCGTGCGGAAATGCTCGTTTTTTCCCTTTTCTAAGACCTCGGTCATCAGGATCCGGCGGATGATTCCCTCGCAGGTTTCCCGGGACGGATTCTTGCGCAGGGAGGGTGATTTTGCTTCCATAGAGAACTCCTTTCTGCAAACGACAAAAAAATTGTCTTTTATGACATTATAAGACAAATCAAGAGCTGTGAACAGCCGGAAAAACGACAGAAACGATAAATTGACAAACAGCAGAGTATCCTTTATAGTAAAAATAAGCAATAAATACCACAAACATATACATTGAGCGGAGAAGTTATACAGAACTTTCCCTAAAATGCGTAGCAGGAGGGGAAGGCTCAAAAGGAAAGGTACGGGGAACGATATGTCAGAATCTTATGTGATTAACGAAAAGAGGGAACTCATTCTGGATCGTGTCAAAGAGTTCATCTATCAGAATGGCGGTGTGGTGAAAAAGAGCCAGCTGAATGAACTGGGAATCGATTACCGGAGGATTCTGGATTTTGTGGAAAAGGGAGATCTGATCCGGATCAAGAACGGGTACTATGCGGTGCGGCTGAGTGATTTCTCGGAGGAGGAGCTGATTGCGCGGCTGTTTCCGGACTGCGTCTTAAATCTGGAGACCGCGCTGTATGCCTACGGCTATCTGAACCGCAAGCCCTACGGATACAAATTGTCGGTGGACAAGAACACGTCCAAGTCGCGGTTTAAGCTGGATTTTCCGCCGGTGGTGCCGCTGTATGCGGAGCCGGAGACACTGACACTCGGTGTGACGGAGATTGACTACGGTGGCGCGAAGATGAAAATTTTTGACCGGGAGCGCCTGATGTGCGAGTGTCTGAAATATGAAGATAAGATGGAGCGCGAGCTTTTCAAAGAAGGGCTTTTAGCGTATATCCGCGATCCGAAGAAGGATGTTGCAAAGTTGATGAAATACGCAAGGGAACGCAGAGTGGTAAAGAAAGTACAGACGATGATAGGAGTATGGCTGTAGATGAAACATACGATCATAGAAAAAGCTGCACTGAAAGCAAAAAGTGAAGAGACCGGTATTCCGTTTTCCAATCTGCTGGCAGGCTATGTACTGGAAGAGCTGATGTATCTGATCGAGGATTCGCCGTTTTCCCTGTTTCTGTGGCTGAAAAACAGCGGTGCGCTCGGGGTGGAACAGTACCGGAAGAAAAATCTGTTGACGCTGGATTTTGCCTATGTGACAGATCCCCGCGCGATGAAGCGGGAGGGGATCGTTCCGGGGCAGGAACTGTCTCTTAAGATGGGATATGTCATGCTCGCGTACATCCTAAAAGTGGAAAAGGTGCCGGACATTTCCTGGAAAGGAAGAGCGAGCGCGGGAGATCACCGTGTGGATCTGGAGATTGCGGGGGAGTTCGAGGAGATGACGGTCCCGATCCATATCCGCGTCACGGAACTGACCGAGGAAGGCCTGGTTCCGGTCAAGCGGACTTTTATGCCGTTTATGGAAGGCGGAAAGCAGATTCCGTATCTGGAATATCCGGTGGAGAGTATTCTCGCGGAGAATCTTTTTTATCTGATCCGGGATATGGAGCTGCTTCCGGATATGAGCGTCTACGATAAGGTTTACGGGATATTAAAGACGGAGCCGGTGGACGGCAGGCATATTCAGGAACTGCTCGGCGAACATTGCAAAAAGCAGCAGTTACTTCCCGAGGAGTCGCGGATGAAAGAGATTCTTTCCTACCGCGATTACAGCTACATGAGAAAGCGTTGGGAGAAATATTTAAGACACCGGAAAAGAAAAGAACCCGCATGGACAGAGGTCATGCAGGTTCTGGAACAATTCCTTCCGCAGATGTGGAGCACCCTGTGCCGGGACGAGATTTTTTTCGGAGACTGGATGCCGGATCTGCAGCGGTTCTTAGATTAGTTAAATGCAGTGAAGGTGCCGGAGCGCCAGATAGTAGTCGTCCCTGGTATCCAGATGGGAAAACTGAAGATCTGCCGGAATATCGGAGTCTTTGGTCGCTTCTTCGCGCTTCAGATAGGACACGCTGCATTTCTCGCGCAGCGTATCGAAAGTGAACTGGTGCAAAAGCAGACACTTTCCGATGGATGGCAGGCAGCTTTTGGAGTAGGCGGACGCCGGTACTTTTTGATCCGTTTCGGTGCCGGATACCGCGGCGATGTCAAAACCGTCCAGATGCTCCAGCAGCTGCAGTCCGACTTCTGGTTCCAGAAAAGGGGTGTCGATCGGCAGAATAAACGCCTGGTCTTCATCCATCATGGAGAGACCGGAAAATACGCCGGACATCGGACCGGCGTTCATGTACAGATCGGCAATTTCTGTGACGGGGAGTGACAGGTGTGTATATTCGCCCGGCTTTTTCACGGATAAGTAAATATGCGAAAAATGCGGTTTGTACTTGTTCACAAGGTATTCCAGCAGACTTACTTCGCCAAAAGGCAGCAGGGCTTTATCGGTTCCCATGCGCGTGCTTCCGCCGCCGCACAGGATAATGAGTGCGTGGTTCATAAAAATTTCCGCCATTTCTATTAAATAAATATATCCCATATCATAATGGAAAACGGTGGAATGTTCAAGTGACAAAAATTCTGCTGCGCGGATCGACGGGACAAAACAAGACGGATTGACAGGGGAAAGTGACAGGAACAATGGAGAGAGAGCATTTGTATCAACAGCTAATTTCATACGGGGAATCGGATGTCTACCCTTTTCATATGCCGGGGCACAAGCGCCGGGCACTTCCGTTTCCAAATCCGTACACCATCGATATTACGGAGATTGACGGATTTGACAACCTGCATCATGCCGAAGGGCTTATCAGGGAGGCCGAGGAGCGCGCGGCGAAGCTCTACGGTGCGGACCGGTCGTATTACCTGGTAAACGGGAGCACCTGCGGACTGCTTGCCGCCATCTGCGCTGCCGCACGGCGGGGAGATAAGGTACTGGCGGCAAGAAACTGCCACAAAGCGGTCTATCACGCGATTTCCATGCAGGGACTCGCGGCGGAGTTCCTCTATCCGGCAATCACGCGGGGAGATCTGCAGGGACAGATTACCGCGGCGCAGGTGGAGGAGGCGCTGACAAAGCATCCGGATATTGCGGTTGTGATCCTCACATCCCCGACCTACGAGGGGATCGTGTCGGACGTCGCGGCGATTGCGGCATGCTGTCATGCACACGGGGCGGCGCTGATTGTCGATGAAGCGCACGGGGCCCACTTCGGATTCGGAGCCGGATTCCCGGAAAATGCGGTGCGCCTTGGGGCGGACGCCGTGATTATGAGTCTGCACAAGACGCTGCCGTCGTTTACACAGACGGCGCTTTTGCATTGTAACGGCACGCGGATTGATCCCGGGCGCGTGGCACGGTATCTGGGCGTCTATGAGACGAGTTCGCCGTCGTATCTGTTTATGGCGGGAATGGATGCATGCATCGACCTGATCCGTGAGCAGGGGGCAGAACTTTTTGCGGAATACCGGAGACGTCTGGATGCATTTTACCGTGATACGGCGGATCTTGCGCAGCTGCATGTCATGCGGCGGGAAGACCTCTGCAAGGAAGAAGCGTATGACTGGGACGATTCCAAGCTGATTATCTATGCGGGCGCCATGGGCGGCGAGGCGCTGCATCAGGAACTGCTCGGGCACTATCATCTCCAGATGGAAATGGTGTCGGCGGACTATGTGCTCGGCATGACAAGCCTTATGGATACGGACGAGGGCATGCGGCGGCTTGTGACGACGCTCCATGAGATTGATGAAAAGAACCGGCGTATGGCGGAGCCCCATGAGACCGCTGAAGAGAACCGGAAGACGGAATTAGACGGAGAAGTGCCGGAAGCCGGATTTACGGCGCGCATGTACCGGAAGAATCCGCGCCGGATGCAGATTTATCAAGCGCTGGATCTGCCGTACCGGGAGGTGCCGCTTGATGAGGCAGTCGGGAAAATGGCGGCGGATTACGTCTACCTGTATCCGCCCGGAATCCCGCTCATCGTGCCGGGAGAAGTTATCACGGAAGAGTTTATCCGGCACATCAGAGAGTGCCGGGAGAGAAAGCTGAACGTGGAAGGGCAGGGAAATCTTGCCCCCGGTCGGATAAAGATTGTATATTTTTAAAGACTATATTATACTAGAAGGTGCAGCGAATGGGAAAAATCTATTGCATGATGGGCAAGAGCTCAACAGGAAAAGATACATTATATAAGATGCTTCTGGAAGACGGGGCGCTTTCGCTGAAGAAGATCATTCCCTACACGACGCGGCCGATGCGCCGGGGAGAGACGGACGGCGTGGAATATTATTTCTGCGGAGAGAAGGAACTGGCCGATCTTCTAAAGCGTGGTAAAGTCATTGAACTCCGGGTATACGATACGGTGCAGGGAGTATGGAAGTATTTTACGGTGGATGACCATCAGATACAGGATCTGCGGCAGAATTATCTGCTGATCGGTACACTGGAAGCATACGGGAAGCTCCGTGACTACTTCGGAAAGGAACGTATTGTTCCGATATATATTGAAGTGGAGGACGGAATCCGGCTGGAGCGTGCGATCGGAAGAGAGCAGCAGCAGCGGGAACCGCACTATGAAGAGATGTGCCGGAGATTTCTGGCGGACGCGGCAGATTTTTCGGAAGAAAAGCTTTTGGACGCACAGATTACGGTGCGGTTTGTGAATGATGATTTAAAGCAGACGGAAGAAAATATCCGCGATTATATATTGTCTCAGAACGATTGACGGATCAGGGAAAGAGGGTGGCAGATTGGATATTAAGGTGAATCAGGCACAGATGGTAACGCAGGTGCCGGACACGGTGACGACGGAGACCGGCGACGGAACGTTCAAGTTCACGCTGGCGAGCGCGATCACGGATGCAGAGCTTCAGGCGAAGGTGGACAGTCTGTTATCGGACATTACGTTTCAGGGGAACCGGATTGCGGAACATATGGACATCCGCGATATGAAAAAGTACCGCGGACTGATCCGTGATTTTATGAATGAAGTGGTCTACCGCTCTCATAAGTTTTCAAGAGAGAATTTCCTGGACCGCAAGGGACGCCACAGAGTCTACGGACTGATCCGGCTGATTGATGCCAACCTGGACGAACTTGCACAGGAACTGGTCAAGGATGAGAAGGATCACATCACGATCTTGAGCAAGATCGGGGAGATCCAGGGACTTCTGTTGGATATTCTGACTTAACATAAAACGAGGGAAGCTATGGCAGGATTTAAAGCTATTTTAGGGCATGAGCAGATCATAGAGCATCTGCAGAATGCAGTCACAATGGATAAGGTATCACATGCATACATCATAAACGGACCGGATAAGTCCGGCAAAATGATGCTCGCGGAGGCGTTTGCCCAGACACTCGAGTGTGAGAAGCTGGAGGATGTGGTGGAAAATGCCGCGCAGCCGTCCGATGTGGAGCCGTGTATGGAATGTCATTCCTGTAAGCAGGCGATGACGAAGAACCAGCCGGACATCATCTATGTGCGGCATGAGAAGCCGAATACAATCTCGGTCGATGATATCCGTACTCAGGTCAACAACGATATAGTAATCAAACCTTACAGCAGCAGATATAAGATCTATATTATCGATGAAGCCGAGAAGATGAACGAGCAGGCACAGAATGCGCTGCTTAAGACGATTGAGGAGCCGCCTGCCTACGCGATTCTGATTCTTCTTACCACAAACGCTGCCGCTTTTCTGCCGACGATCTTATCCCGCTGTGTCACATTGAACATCAAGGCAGTGCCGGATGAGAAGATCCGCGGCTATCTGATGCGCAAGTATCAGATTCCGGACTACCAGGCGGACGTATGTGTGGCATTCGCTCAGGGTAACGTCGGAAAAGCCATTCAGCTTGCGTCCTCGGAGGAGTTCAACGAGTTAAAGGACGCGGTGCTTCAGCTGATCAAGAGGCTTCGGGACATCGATTTGTATGAGATGACAGAGGCGGTAAAACAGATTGCTACATACAAGCTTTCGATCAATGATTACTTTGATCTGATGATGGTATGGTATCGGGACGTGCTGCTGTTTAAGGCAACCGGCGACGTGAACGGTCTGATCTTCAAGGATGAAGTGTACGACATCAAGCGGCAGGCAGAGAAGAGTTCTTACAGCGGCATCGAGACGATCTTGGAGGCGCTGCGCAAAGCACAGATCCGGCTGAATGCCAACGTCAACTTTGACCTTACAATGGAACTGCTGTTGCTGACAATAAAGGAGAACTAGAAATATGGTAAAAGTAGTAGGAGTCCGCTTTCGGAATGCGGGCAAGATATATTATTTTGAACCGGGCAAGCTGGACATCCATGCGGGAATGCACGTAATCGTGGAGACCGCCCGCGGTGTCGAGATGGGAACGGTCATGACGGAGCCGAAAGGGGTTTCGGAGGAGGAAGTCATCCAGCCGTTAAAGCCGGTCATCCGCATTGCGACGGAGGCGGACGAGAAGACGGTTGCGAAGAACCGGGAAAAAGAGAAGGATGCTTTCCGCATCTGTCTCGAGAAGATTGCCAAGCACAAGCTCGATATGAAGCTTGTCGAGGCGGAATACACGTTTGACAATAATAAGCTGTTGTTTTACTTCACGGCGGACGGAAGAATCGATTTCCGTGAGCTGGTAAAAGACCTCGCAGCGGTATTCCGCACCAGAATCGAGCTTCGCCAGATCGGTGTGCGCGATGAGACAAAGATCATGGGCGGAATCGGTATCTGCGGACGTGCGCTGTGCTGCAACACCTATCTCTCGGAATTTGCGCCGGTTTCCATCAAGATGGCAAAAGAGCAGAATCTTTCTTTGAATCCGACCAAGATCTCGGGTGTGTGCGGAAGACTGATGTGCTGCCTGAAGAATGAGGAAGAGACCTACGAGTATCTCAACAGCAGACTTCCGGGTATCGGCGACCGCGTGACGACGGTGGACGGACTGAAAGGAGAAGTGTCTTCGGTCAATGTGCTTCGCCAGATGGTGAAGGTACTGGTAGAGGTGGACGATGAAAAAGAACTCCGGGAATATCCGGTGGACGAGCTGAAGTTCCGTCCGCGCCGCAGAAAGGAAAATATAAAGCTTTCTGCAAAGGAGCTGAAGGAATTGTCCGCGCTTGAGGATAAGGGAGGAAAATCCAAGATTGATGACACCAAATAATCTTGTCCATGAAAACGAGCGTCTGGATGAACTGCACCGGAACGGCTACTATATCATTCAGGATCCGGCGAGATTCTGTTTCGGTATGGATGCCGTGCTGTTGTCGGGATTCGCGCGTGCCAGACGGGGAGAGCGTGTGCTTGATCTGGGGACGGGCACCGGGATTATCCCGATCTTAATGGAGGCAAAGACGGAGGCAGAAGATTTTACCGCGCTGGAGATTCAGGAAGAGAGCGCGGATATGGCGAGAAGAAGCGTATTATATAATCACCTAGAAGAAAAGATCCGGGTTGTGACAGGCGATATCAAAGATGCCTCGGGAATATTCGGGGCATCTTCTTTTGATATTGTCACCACCAATCCGCCGTATATGATCGGACAGCACGGAATCAGTTCCGGCTCGGAGGCAAAAGCGATTGCACGCCATGAGGTTCTGTGTACCCTGGACGATATTCTGCGGGAGTCGGCGAAGCTGCTTGTGCCGGGCGGGAGATTTTACATGGTACACCGTCCGTTCCGGCTTGCGGAGATTATGAGCAAGATGGTTGCCTGCGGCATTGAACCCAAGCGGATGCAGCTGGTCTATCCGTACGTGGACAAGGAGCCGAACATGGTTCTGCTGGAGGGAAGCCGCGGCGGCAGATCGAGACTGACGGTGGAAAAGCCGCTGATCGTTTATAAGGAACAGGGTGTATACACGGATGAAATCTATGATATCTACGGATATTAACAAATGAACGGGTATGGCGGCACAGAAAGCAGCGGACAGGACGCTGTGGCAGAAAGGAAAAAAATATGTTTAATGATATTGTGATAGGACCGATTACCATTCATATGTATGGAGTGATGATTGCAGCAGGTTTTCTGGCGGCATTGCTGATGACGCTGCGCCGGGGCAAAAAAAGAGGCTATGATGAGGATATCATCTGGGGCATTTTCTTCTGCGCCATCATCGGCGGAATGCTCGGAACCAGGATTTTATATTATATTGTAGAGATTCCGGAGATCCTGAAAGATCCGTCCATCCTCTGGGATTTCAAGAACGGCTATGTGGTCTACGGAGGAATCATCGGTGGAATTCTGGCAAGTTATATCTACTGCCGCACGAAAAAACAGGCATTTATGCCGTATTTTGATCTGGTGATGCCGGCGGTTTCGTTTGCACAGGGCTTCGGCCGCTTCGGCTGCTTTTTTGCGGGCTGCTGCTACGGCAGGGAAACGGATGCGTGGTACGGAATCACGTTTCATAACTCCTCGTTCGCACCGAACGGTGTGAAGCTGATACCGACGCAGCTGATCTCAGCGGCGGGAGATTTTATCATCTGCGCGCTGCTGTTATGGTTTGCATCGAAGAGACCGAAGACCGGACGCGTTGCGGCGGCTTATCTTGTGCTGTACGGAATCGGAAGATTCGCCGTGGAGTTCCTGCGCAACGACTACAGAGGAAGTGTGGGTGTGCTGTCCACGTCGCAGCTGATCTCCATCGGTGCGGTGATTGGAGGAATCGTGCTGTATTTTGCCGCACCGAAGCTTGCGGGAGCGGGGAAGGCAGAGGAGAAGACTGTCGGATAGCAGGCAGGAATGCACGCGGGAAGTATACAGGATGTGCGCGCTTTATGCACGACGAAAGGAAAAGTTATGGCGGGAAAGTTATATTTATGTGCCACTCCGATCGGAAATCTGGAGGACATCACGTACCGGGTGGTGAGAACCTTAAAGGAAGTCGATCTGATTGCGGCGGAGGATACCAGGAATTCCATCAGGCTGCTGAATCATTTTGAGATCCGGACGCCGATGACGAGCTATCACGAGTACAATAAGATTGAGAAAGCGTATCAGCTGGTGGATAAGATGCGTGAAGGGCTCGACATTGCACTGATTACGGATGCGGGGACGCCGGGTATCTCGGACCCGGGGGAGGATCTCGTGCGCATCTGCTATGAGGAAGGCATTGAGGTGACGTCTCTGCCGGGACCGGCGGCATGTATCACCGCGCTCACGATGTCGGGGCAGCCGACCAGACGGTTTGCGTTTGAGGCGTTTCTGCCGAGGGAGAAAAAAGAGCGGGCAGCAGTGCTCTCGCAGCTGGTCAATGAGACGCGCACGATCATCATCTACGAGGCGCCGCATCATCTGATCCGCACGCTGGAAGAGCTGTATGAGACGCTCGGAGACCGCAAATTAACCGTGTGCAGGGAACTGACAAAGCGGTACGAAGAAAAGACATTGACGACATTTTCTGAGATTCTTCAATATTATAAAGACAATGAACCCCGCGGAGAGTATGTCCTGGTAATCGCCGGAAAGACATTTGAGGAATTGAAGCAGGAAGAGCAGAAGAACTGGGAGAACCTGTCTCTCGAGGATCATATGGAAGTCTATGAGAAGCAGGGGATCAGCCGGAAGGAAGCGATGAAGCTGGTGGCAAAGGACCGCGGCATCAGCAGACGAGATGTCTATCAGGCACTGTTGTCTTAAAAAAAATACTTACATAAACGAAAATACTGTGTTATATTAGAAAACGCTGCAAACGGGGATGACCGTGTTGCGGCGTTTTTTACCAATATCATATTACAATTCGCAAAAACATTTTGGTTTAATTGGAAACGATACATGTGACGCATAAGCTGCGCCGGGGCTATTGGGGAGCCGCATTCGGCAGATAATAATTATCCAGATACGTTTCAATGATCGAAAAAGGTGCAGGACCAATGGAGAGCAGAGCCTTATGAAAAGCGATATCGCTGTAGGCGCTTCCGTAGGTTTCCTGTGCCTTTTCTTTTAAATCCACAAATTCCATATATCCCACATAGTATTTCAGATAATGGGCGGGTTCTTCCACGATCAGCTCATAGATTTCGCGCAGTGCGGTCTGATCCGTGATGCCGAAGTCTTTCCAGAAAGCGGTTGTGTCGGAAAAGCTCCAGCCGTCGTAGTGGATTCCCAGATCCGTTGAGGCATAGAGACTTAGGAGGGCGGACTGATTCAGGGAGAGCAGCGAGGCGAGGTCATCATCCAGCCCGGCATAATGGTACGAGATCATCTCCACGTAGGTTGCCCAGCCCTCGACATAGCCCGGATAATTCAGCAGAAACCGCACGGGATGTAGTCCGGCTTCATAGGACATCACCGTCTGATAAAGGTGGCCGGGGAAGCCCTCGTGCGCCAGCGTTGTGAAATACCGCAGGGAGGAGGTGTCGGTGGAGGCATTGATAAATATGGAGTTCTGCGCATAATCGTCAATGGGCGAGGTGATGTAAAACGCAGGCGCCATATAGTCTTCCATGCACTCGTCAATAGAACTTACAGTAAATGTGGTCTCGGGTGGTGCAGGAAAATTTGCGCGCATCGCCTCCTGCAGCCCGTTTAGCGTTGCAATGGGATCGGCGGCAGGAAGCCGGACGGTCGTCTGGGATGCTTTTAACTGCGGGTTTTCGGAGAGGAGTGCTGCCGCCTGCTGCAGGTCGCTTTGCCGTTTTTCTAAGATCCGATCCTGCAGCGCCGGAAGATCGGAAGCGCTCCCGGTGTTGTGGCAGACCAGGTAGCGGTAGTAATCTTTTCCGTCTGCAAAGTAACAGAGCCCCATATCGTTTTTGCCGCTGCCGAGAAGCTCTGTGAGCGCCGCGGCAAGATGGGTGTAGGCGGGAAGCACATGTTCCCGCACCAGAGCGGCATTTTTTTCCTTGTAGAGTGTCTTTTGTTCCTCCATCAATTCTGACATGGCATCGATTTTGTGATCGAAGGTCTGGATGAGATAGTGTTGATCCGGGTCTGCTGTGAAGGCGCTGCACTGTGAAATCAGTGTGTTGCAGGCATAGTCGGACATAAAAAGTCCGGCCTGTGCTTTCTGCTGCTCGAAGCGGATGATCTGGTCGAAATAATCGCCGGTCAGGGCGAGGAGCGCGAGATAGTCCTCCACGTCGGCTGGCTGCCGGAAACGGTATTCCTCATATAGTACGGGAAGCTGCGACTGAATGCCGGTCGTAGGTCGCAGCGGCTCGTCGTAGAGAGTCAGATCGGATGCGGAGAGCTCCGTCTTAAGATAATCCTGCAAGACGTCATAGGTGAGCTGACCGGAGGGCGGAAGGGCATCGCGGTCGTATTTTGCCAGAGCCGCGAGCGTGTTCTCCAGAGATGCATGGGATGCGGCAAGTGCTTCTTCCGAGAGACTGCCGAGCGTGATCGGAGTCTCTGTAATGCCGTAGTTTTCCGGATGGGACAGTGAAAAATGAAGATTGATCGTGTTGGAGGAGACCTCCGCCCGGAAAAAATCATCAAGAAACGCATCGAAGGAGGACGTGGAACCGGCGACGAAATCCGTCTGCATGGAGAAGCGGGAGCATCCGTTGAGCAGAAAAACGGACGTCATCAGTGGAAAAAGGACGAATTGCCGGGAAAATGTGTGGATAAACGAAGAATGCAAACAAACACCTCGGGAAACGCGGCAGCGGAGAAACCTCCTGTGCCGGAAAATTAACATATTCTATGTGGGAAAATGTGCAATTATTCAAAAGTTCTGCGATGCTTTTGCGCATCAAGGGGATGCTGTCAAGATTTGTTCCTGGATGCATATATATGGAGAAACGATAAAAACGGGTGAGGGGATATGAATTATCTCTGGGCATTTATGATTCTGACCGGCATCATCTACGGGGCGTTCCACGGAACCCTGCCGCAGATTACGACGGCGGCGCTCGATTCAGCAAAAGAGGCGGTTACGCTTTGCATTACCATGATGGGAGTGATGTCTTTCTGGGTGGGACTGATGCGGATTGCGGAAAAGGCGGGGATCATTGAGGGACTTTCACGGAGAATGCGCCCGGTGCTGCATTTCCTGTTTCCGGATCTCCCGCAGGAGCACCCCGCCAACGAATACATTGCGACGAATATGATTGCAAATGTCTTCGGACTTGGCTGGGCGGCAACGCCGGCGGGATTAAAAGCGATGGAGGCATTGCAGGAGCGTAACCTGGAACTCTGCGGACAAAAAGGAACCTCGCGGAAACGCGGACCGGATATTGCCACGGATGAGATGTGCACGTTTCTGATCGTCAACATCTCGTCCCTGCAGCTGATTCCGGTCAATATCATCGCGTACCGGAGCCAGTACGGGAGCGTCAATCCCGCAGCAGTAGTGGGCCCGGGACTTATTGCGACTATATGTAGTACCGCGGCGGCAATTATCTTTTGTAAGTTAAAAAAACGTTGCTGAAAGGAAACGAAAAAACTATAATAGTACATAGGAGAAACGCAGATCGTGTTTCAAGGTACGGGGGCTTGTATGGGTAGAAGAAAATATGTACTGATCGTAGATGACTGTCAGCAGGACCGGATGGCAGTGGCGGATGTTTTGAGATCGGATTACGACATCCTAGAAGCATGTAACGGAAAGCAGGCGTTGGAGATCCTTTCCAGAAAAAGAGCGCAGATTTCGCTGATTATGCTGGATCTGATGATGCCTGTGATGGACGGTTATGAATTTTTGGAGATGTATCGGAAGCGGAAGGAGTACAGCTATCTTCCGGTTGTGGTGTGTACGACAGAAGACGACCCGGAGAGAGAGCAGAAGAGTCTGGAGCTCGGTGCATGGGATTTTGTTCTGAAGAATTCCAGCCCCGGGATCATGAGACTGCGCGCAGGAAACGCCATCGAGAAAAGCAAGGTGCGGTTTCTGGAATATGATTTTCTTACCGGTATTTACGGACAGCAGAAGTTCTACCAGGCGACCCGCGAACTTTTAGACCAGCGCGCGGGAGCGAATTTTGCTTTTATCCATTTTGACATTGACCGTTTCCGGATTATCAATACCCTCTACGGCTCCAAAGAGGGAGACCGGCTGATCCATTTTGTGGCGGGAGCCATCCGCAAGGTCATGACAGCCTATGGCAGAGGCACATACGGGCGCCTTGGCGGCGATGTGTTCGGAATGTGTGTCCCTTACGAAGACGGTGCGGCGATTTATCACATACTGGAAGGAATCCGGGCAGAGATCCGGAAACATTCCGTACATTATTATCTGGAGACCTGCGCGGGCATTTATCTGGTGGACGATCCGGATATGGAAGTGGCGGCGATGCACGACAACGCGGAGATTGCGGCGGCACAGTGCAAGGGTCAGTACATGGTTCACGATGTTTTATATACGGAGGAGATCGGACAGAAAGTGCTCCGCGAACAGCATATCATTGACGAGATGGATGCCGCGCTGGCAGAGCAGCAGTTTATCGTCTATTTCCAGCCGAAGTACCAGCTGAAAAAGATGGCTCCGTACGGAGCGGAGGCACTGGTGCGCTGGAAGAAGCCGAGCGGTGAGATCGTGCTTCCGAACGAATTTATACCGATCTTTGAGCGCAACGGCTTTATCACGAAGCTGGACTATTACGTGTGGGAGAAAGTCTGCCAGTTCATAGACAGTGAGCTTTCCCAGGGAAGGAATCCGGCGCCAATTTCGGTCAACGTATCCAGAGTTAACCTCTATAACCCGGATTTTATGGATTCCCTGATTGACCTCATCCACCGCTATCATATTCCTCCGCATTATCTGAACCTGGAACTGACGGAGAGCGTCTTTTCTGAGGATGCGGAACTGATCCAGAGAGCGGTGAATTATCTGCATGACGCCGGATTTACGATTCTGATGGATGACTTTGGGAGCGGTTACTCCTCCTTAAACATTTTAAAAGACGTGGATCTTGATGTGTTAAAGATCGACATGAAGTTCTTCTCTAAGGGAAATACTGCGGAAAAGGGTGCAAAGATCATCGAGGCGGTCATCCGGATGGCGGAATCTCTGGATATGATGGTCATTGCGGAAGGTGTGGAGGAAAAGCATCAGGTCGATTTCTTAAACGATCTCGGATGCGACTATATTCAGGGCTACTATTTTGGCAGACCGATGTCGCAGGATCAGTACGAGAAGCTGACGAATCACGATGAGGAAGAGCAGCATGACATGCTGCAGCCCGAAAGTTCGTGAATATGAATATTTACCGTTCGGATTCCATATAGTAGAATAACGGAAGATTCTGGATGTATCATGGGCGTAATGATTTTTCTATCGGACATAATGATACCGCTTCTCATTTTCGGTATTGTCGGTTATGGAATTCTGAACAGGCAGAATATCTATGAGGAGTTCATAGACGGGGCAAAGGACGGCTTTCAGACGGTCATCGGAATCATGCCCACACTGATCGGGCTTATGGTGGCGGTCGGGATTCTGCGGGCTTCCGGTTTTCTGGAGTGCTTTTCCGGGCTGCTGGGACGGGGGATCGGCTGGCTTGGTTTTCCGCCGGAGCTGATACCGGTCACGGTGGTCAAAATGTTCTCGTCCTCTGCGGCGACCGGTCTTCTTTTGGATATATATAAGGAGTACGGCGCGGATTCGATGCTGGGGAAGATGGCATCCATCATGATGAGCAGCACGGAGACGATCTTTTATACGATGTCGGTCTATTTTATGGCGGCGGGGATCAAAAAAAGCCGTTACACGCTGGTGGGCGCGCTGATCGCAACCACTGCGGGAACCGTCGCAAGCATTATCCTGGCGGGATATATGTGAGCAGCCGGCGGCTGTGGCTGCGCCCGGGAAGGATTTTTTCTGCAAAAATGTCTGCGAAAACAGAAAAATAAAAAATCGGTTCTATAGGATGTCAGCTCTGCATATAATGATAGAGTAAGGCAGGAAAAAGCAGGGTGCGGAAGCGGATTTGACAAGTGGGTACGAAAGAGTTATAATACATTATGTTAACAAGCAACAGACATTGTGATACAGGAAGCAATGGTGGTTGCATATAGCGCGGGATGGAGCAGTCTGGAAGCTCGTCGGGCTCATAACCCGAAGGTCATAGGTTCAAATCCTATTCCCGCAACTCTTTAGGCAGCAGTCGCATGACTGCTGTTTTTTTGCTTTATCAAAAAGACCTGGGTTCTGCTGTATCTGCTGTTTGCGTTTTAGAAAACGGTTTGGGACTCTGGCGGACGGAATACCGATAGATTTTGGCGTGCGGTTGGTGTATGATAGAGAAAATCGCAGTGGGATGGGAGGCGCCAGTCAATGACAAATATCGAACAATTTTTGCAGATGGTGAAGGAATCAGACAATATTGTATTCTTCGGGGGAGCCGGTGTATCTACGGAGAGCGGAATTCCTGATTTCCGCAGTGTGGATGGCCTTTACAACCAGAAATATGACTATCCGCCGGAGACGATATTAAGCCATTCCTTCTATATAAGATACCCGGAGGAGTTTTACCGTTTTTACAGGGATAAAATGCTCTGCCTTACCGCAGAGCCGAACATCACGCACAAAAAGCTGGCGGAGCTTGAGGCGGCTGGAAAGGTAAAAGCCGTCGTGACGCAGAATATTGACGGTCTGCACCAGCTGGCAGGAAGTAAGCGTGTGCTGGAACTGCACGGGAGTGTGCACCGGAATTATTGCAGAAAGTGTGGCAAGGGATTTGACGCAGAATACGTGAGGGATTACCCGGGAAAAGTACCGCTTTGTGATGCGTGCGGCGGCACGATCAAGCCGGATGTGGTGCTCTATGAGGAGGGACTGGATCAACAGACCCTGGAAGACGCCGTGTTCTACATCAGCCATGCGGATCTGCTGATTATTGGAGGAACTTCGCTGGCGGTATACCCGGCAGCAGGGCTGATCGATTATTACCGGGGAAACAAACTGGTGTTAATCAACAAATCGACGACGCCGATGGACGCGAGGGCAGATCTGCTGATCCAGGCGGGACTCGGCGATGTGTTCGGGCAGATTGAGGTGTAGACGGGCACCAGGCAAATGAAATTTTTTCTAACGCAGCGGAGTGAAACATGCTACACTATCACTACATCAGGAAAGTGAGGAAGACCATGAACCAGTACCATTATGAAGTGGGAGACATCGTAAAGCTGAAAAAGCAGCATCCGTGCGGCAGCAGTGAGTGGGAGATCCTGCGCGTCGGCGCGGATTTCCGCCTGAAGTGTGCGGGCTGCGGGCATCAGATCATGATTGCAAGAAAGCTTGTGGAGAAAAATACCAGAGGACTGCGCAAGGCGGGGGAGACAGAATAGGCTCGCTGCGCAGTTTTTTGCGCTTTTTTCAAGAAAGCACTTGTAATTACAGGGAAAACGTGTTATAGTAGATGCTCGTGATATATTATTATTCCT
>ERZ773221.807-NODE-807-length-33708-cov-8.882091_pt1 | contig 33708 bp, 34 predicted proteins | sample MGYA00580994_ERZ773221 | MGnify/ENA primary metagenome ERZ773221 (study PRJEB29015, sample SAMEA2737758) | human gut metagenome | biome: human gut; feature: human-associated habitat; material: faeces | place: China | collected 2012 ... | reverse complement strand
TCAGCTGCGTTGCCTGCTGCTCCGTGAGGTTCTGGTAGCAGCCGTGGAACCGGCCCACGGTGTACTCCGTCGTGCGCACCAGATACCGCACGCCGCTGTAGGCTCCCTCCGTCACGGCGGTGAACATGGCCACCGACAGCACGATGCCCACGATGGTCACCCAGGTGCGGGAGCGGTTCTTCCGCAGGGACTGCCGGGTAAAGCGGTGGAATACGTTCATTTTTGCACCTCCCGGATCCGTTGATCCCGGGTGATGCGCCCGTCCTCGATGGCAATGATCCGGTGGGCCTGCAGGGCGATGTTTTCGTCGTGGGTGATGATCACCAGCGTCTGACCGTACTTCCGGTTGGAGAGCTTCAGCAGCTCCACGATCTCCTGGCTGTTTTTGCTGTCCAGGTTCCCTGTGGGTTCGTCTGCCAGCACCACCGCCGGGGCGTTCATCAGTGCACGGCCGATGGACACCCGCTGCTGCTGTCCGCCGGACAGCTGGTTGGGCAGGTGCTTTTCCCGGCCCCGCAGGCCCAGCACATCCAGCAGCTCGTCAAGCCGCTGCCTGTTCACCGCACGGCCGTCCATCAGCACTGGCAGCGTCATATTCTCCACCACATTCAGCACCGGGATGAGGTTATAAAACTGATAGATCAGACCCACCTGCCGCCGGCGGAAAATGGCCAGATGGTCCTCGTCCTGGGCGTATACGTCCTGGCCGTCCACATACACCTTGCCGGAGGTGGGCCGGTCCACGCCGCCCAAAATGTGCAGCAGCGTGGACTTGCCGGACCCGGACGGCCCGATGATGGCCAGAAACTCCCCCTTTTCCACGGAAAAGGACACGTCGTCCACCGCCCGGACCTGATTCTCCCCCTGGCCGTATACCTTGCTGAGATGCTCGATGCGCAGAATCTCCATATGCTCCGCCTCCTTGCTTTACTGCCGTCAGTATACCAGGCCAAAGTGACAATCCGGTGACTATTGGAAAAAAAAATCGTGTGCCCGGGTCAGAGCTTCTGCGCCGCCACGTCGCACAGCTGCACGCCGATGCCCTTGTCCCGGGCGGCCCGGTTGCCCTTGTCCAGCAGCTTCTCCCGGTTTTTGGTCACCAGCTGCACCAGCAGCCGGTCCTTCTGCTCCTGGCTCATGGCTCCCAGCAGCGTCCGGGCCATACCGGCAGCCATATCCGGGTTTCCGGCCAGGACACTGCCCAGAATGCCGCCCTTGTCCTCCCGCCGCAGCTTCTCCGCCACCACCGGGATCAGATACTCCGCAACGGAGTCATAGTCGATGTTGTCCACCAGAATACGCAATTCTAACATAGCTCCTCCTGTCGCTGCTGCTTTGTAAAAAACCGGGACGCGCCGCGGCGCGTCCCGGTACGGGTACATTCGCTTACGCCTTGGGGCCTGCGGCCACCACTTCGGCGCTCATGTGGGTGTACTTCTTGAAGTTCTCCACGAAGCTGGCCGCCAGCTTCCGGCAGCTGGCCTCGTAGGCCGCCTTATCCTCCCAGGTGTTGGCGGGAATCAGCAGCTCACTGGGCACGCCTTCAATGGACGTGGGCACCTGGACGCCAAAGGTGGGGTCGGTAACAAACGCCGCCTTCTCGATCTCGCCGGTCAGGGCGGCGGTGACCATGGCGCGGGTATAGGCCAGCTTCATGCGCTTGCCGGTGCCGTTCCAGCCGGTGTTCACCAGGTACACCCTGGCCCCGGACTTCTCCACCTTATCCGCCAGCATGGCGGCATACACGGAGGGATCCAGGGGCAGGAAGGGCTCGCCGAAGCAGGTAGAGAAGGTAGGCACCGGCTCGGTGACGCCGATCTCGGTGCCGGCCACCTTGCTGGTGAAGCCGGATACGAAATAGTACATGGCCTGGTTCTTATCCAGCTTGCTGATAGGCGGCAGCACGCCGTAGGCGTCGGCGGTGAGGAAGATCACCGTCTTGGGCACGCTGGGGCTCATGCCGGACAGCTCCGCATTGGGAATATACTCCACGGGATACCCCACCCGGCTGTTCACCGCCAGGGAATCGTCGTCGAAATCGAACTCCCGGGTCTCGGGGTCCATGACCACGTTCTCCACCAGGGAGCCGAAGCGGATGGCGTTGTAGATCTCCGGCTCGCCCTCGGGAGAGAGGTTGATGCACTTGGCGTAGCAGCCGCCCTCGAAGTTGAACACGGAGTCGTCGGCCCAGCCGTGCTCATCGTCGCCGATGAGCTTGCGGGCGGGGTCGGCGGACAGGGTGGTCTTTCCGGTGCCGGACAGGCCGAAGAACACAGCGGAGTCGCCGTCCTTGCCGATGTTGGCGGAGCAGTGCATGGGAAACACGCCCTGCTTGGGCAGAACGTAATTCATCACGGAGAACACGGATTTCTTGATCTCGCCGGCATACCGGGTGCCGCAGATCACCACCAGATGGGCCTCATAGTCCACCAGAACGGCTGCCTCGGACCGGGTGCCGTCTATCTCGGGGATGCACTTGAAGCCCGGGGCGGCAATGATGGTATAATCCTCATGGAAGTCCTTCAGCTGGTCCGCCGTGGGGCGGCGCAGCAGCTGATGGATGAACAGATTCTGGCTGGCCAGCTCATTGACGATGCGGAAGCCCTTGGTATACTTGGGGTCCGCCCCGGCGAAGCCGTCGAAAATGAAAACGTCCTTGTTCTGGAGATACGCCGTGACCTTGGCATAGATGGCGTCGAACCGGGCCTTGTCCATGGGGCGGTTCACCTTGCCCCAGGCGATGTCGTCATGAATGGCGGGGGTGTCCACGATAAACTTGTCGTTGGCGCTGCGGCCGGTGTATTTGCCGGTCTTTACCACCAGGGCACCGGTGTTGGACAGGGTGCCCTCGCCCCGGCGCAGGGCGTGCTCCGTCAGCTGGGCCGGCGTCAGATTGCGGTACACCGCGGCGGCATTGATGATGCCCAGCTTTTCCAGTCCGTAAGTTTCCATGTGCTTGTTCCTCCTCAAAATGTTCCTATTTCGCTGATGTTTCCCCTGTTGATTCTGTCCACAGGACAGAGACAGCATGAGTATATCATATCTTTTCGCAAAAGGGAACCCCGATTTTTATTTCCGCAGAGCCTGTACCGCCGCCCGCAGGGCGTCCACGTGCTCCTGGGTAGTGGCCCAGCTGGCGCAGAAGCGCACGCCGGAATGGGTCTCGTCCACCCGCTCCCAGTATTCATAGCCAAAGCTCTTTCCCAGCTCCGCCAGCTCGTCGTCGGGCATAATGGGATACTGCTGGTTGGTGGGGGAATCAAACAGCAGCGGGTACCCGGCGAACACGAAGATATCCCGGATCTGATAGGCCATCTCGTCGGCATGGCGGGAGATTTTGAAGTACAGGTCGTCGGTAAACAGGGCATCGAACTGAATGCCCAACAAACGGCCCTTGGCCATGCGGCCGCCCCGCTGCTTCATCATGAAGCGGAAGTCCTTCTTCAGCGCCGGGTTCATGATGACCACAGCCTCGCCGAACAGGGCCCCCACCTTGGTGCCGCCGATGTAGAACACGTCGCAAAGCCGTGCAATATCCGGGATGGTCAGCTCCGCCCCGTCGGCCATGACGCCGTAGCCCAGCCGGGCGCCGTCAATGAACAGGGGCAGGCCATACCGGCGGCAGGTGTCGTACAGTGCTGTCAGCTCCGCCTTGGTATACAGAGTGCCGCCCTCGGTGGGGTGGGAGATATACACCATGCCGGGCTGAACGATGTGCTCGGTGGACTCGTCGTTTTTGTGCCACTCCACATAGTCCTGCACCTGCCGGGCGGTGATCTTGCCGTTGGCGGTGGGCAGAGTGATGACCTTGTGGCCGGTGGACTCGATGGCGCCTGCCTCATGGCAGTTGATGTGTCCGCTGACGGCGGACAGGACGCCCTGCCACGGACGCAGAATGGAGGCGATGACCGTGGTGTTGGTCTGGGTGCCGCCCACCAGGAAGTGGACATCCGCCTCCGGTGCCTGGCACACGGCCTTTATCCTCTCCCGTGCCGCCTCGCAGTATTCGTCCTCGCCGTAGCCCACAGTCTGGACCATATTTGTCTCGTTGAGCTTCTCCATCACATAGGGATGGGCACCCTCCAGATAGTCGCTGTTGAAATAGATCATGGGAGCTTCTCCTTTATCTTTATACTTTCTCCATCATATCCCAGTGGGGTGCATTTGTAAAGAGCTATTCTTACTTGAACCCATTTACCTGCACCCAGGCCCGGACATGGTCCACAAAGCGCTGGGTGGAGTTGGACACCGCCTTTTCATCCTTGACGCCGATGGCAATGCGCCGGTAAAACGACATGGGCGGCTGGCATATCACCAGGGGGTAGGGGCTGTGCCGCACCATCAGCTCCGGCAGCAGGCTGATACCCAGGCCATTGGACACCATGGACAAAATGGTCCGGTCCTCCCGGGCAATATAGCGCACGTGAGGCCGCACACCCATCTCATCAAAAGCAGCACGGATCTCGTAATCGTCGCCCTCCTCCAACTGGATCACCGGCTCCGTGGCCAGAGCCTCCACCGGGAAGGGGTCGCAGTGGGACAGAGGGTGGCCGCAGGGTACGATCACCTTCAGCTGGTCCAGGTGCAGAGGATACACCTGCAGTCCCTTCAGCGACGGCATCCGCAGAAATCCGCAGTCCGCCTGCCCGGTGATGATCAGCTCCTCGATCTGGTCGTAAAAGTCACAGGTCTGTATTTCGAACTCGATGGCCGGATACTGCTTGCTGAAGGCCTTCAGGATCATGGGCAGCCACTGGGCAGACACGCTGGAGAACGACGCCACCTTTACAAGGCCCGCATCCATGCCCCGCAGGTCCGCCGCCTGCTGGGCAAGGCGGTGATATTCCGTGCACAGCTGCTGGATCTGGGGCAGCAAGGCCCGGCCGTCGCCGGTCAGGGTCACGCCGCCCCGGTTTCGGCTCAGCAGCGTTACTCCCAGCTCCTCCTCCAGGGAGTTGATGGCATGACTGATGCCGGACTGTGAGAAATTCAGGTCCGCCGCCGCCTTGGTAAAGCTGCCGCATTCCACGGTTTTCAGGAAAATCTGGTATTTTGTGGCGTTCATTGCCTTCACCTGCCTCTTTTCTGATGTATTCCCTATTGTACACCCTTTTTCGCATGGTTTCAATCGAAAATATGCGTTTTACAAATGCAAAATTCTATGATATCCTACCCATGGATTTGAAGAAAGAGAGGATAAATCGAAAATGGCTCTGATTACGAAAATGCACCGCTGCGCATTCTGCGGCAGCAGCGAGGTGGTTGTCTCCGAAAACGGAACCTACACCTGTAAGGACTGCGGAAAGGTTGCCGACCACGGCATGCCTGCTGCGGATGTGGAAGCGATCAACCGCATTATGATGACCGGCGGCGATGCTGAGACCGCTGAGGAACTGCGCCGGCGCTATCCCCGGCTGGACCTGACTACCTGGTCCAAGGAGAACCGTCTCCAGTTCTGAATTTGCAGCCGAGAGCGGCTATGGTTTACCTCCTTCGCCGCTAAAAATACCTGGCAGCGCCTGCTGCCCATCTTTTCCATGGGGATTTTCCTACCCCCAAACATAACAGACAGCCGCGCTTGGGCATGCGCGGCTGTTTGTTATTCTGTTCCTGAACCGTTAAAGCGGCGTCCCGACCGGTCCGCCGCTTTGTTTATTTTCCGCCCAGATCCACCGCATGGCGGATAAAGCTCATAGGCGGCACCGGACGCGGCAGCTGCATGGTAAACACCATCTGGGGCGTTTTCGGCTCTGCCAGCGGCAGGCCCTCGGCGTCCGTCATCATCGGGGCCGTCATGGAGAAGGGCTTCGTATCCGGCCCCACCACCTCCACGGCGTCTCCGGCGCCAAACTTGTTGCGCAGACTCAGGGTGGCCAGCCCCTCCGGCGTGCAGTCCGTCACCACGGCGCAGATCTGCCAATCACGGATGTACCGGGCATCCTCATAGAACTGACCCGGTTGGCCGTAGAAAAAGCCCGTGGAATAGTGCCGGTGGCTGACATGCTCCACCTCGTCCCGCCACACCGGGTCTATGGGCCGTCCGGCGGCCGCATCGTCCAGCACATGGCGGTAGGCCCCGGTTACGATGGCCGCGTAATAGGCGGACTTGGCCCGGCCCTCGATCTTCAGGCAGTCCACCCCGGCGTCCATCAGGTCGTCCAAGTGGTCGATCATGCACATATCCCGGGAATTCATGATGTAGGTGCCCTTCTCGTCCTCGAACACCGGGAAATACTCCCCGGGGCGCTTCTCCTCCATCAGGGCGTACTGATAGCGGCAGGGCTGGGCGCAGGCACCCCGGTTGGAGTCCCGTCCGGTCATGTAGTTGGACAGCAGGCACCGCCCGGAGTAGGATACGCACATGGCCCCGTGGCAGAAGGTCTCGATCTCCAGCGCCGGGTCCACCCGGCGGCGGATCTCCCGGATCTCGTCCATCCCCAGCTCCCGGGCCAGCACCACCCGCTGCGCCCCCAGGTCGAACCACGCCTGGGCGCAGGCATAGTTGGCAATGGACTGCTGGGTGCTGATGTGCCGCTGGCACCGGGGAGCGTACTTTCCCGCCAGGGTAAAAGCCCCCAGGTCTGCCAGGATCAAGGCATCCACACCGGCGTCGTTGAGCTTTTCCAGGTGCTCCGGCAGTCGGTCCACCTCGCCGCTGCGGGGCATGGTGTTCACGGTAGCGTGGACCTTCACTCCGCGGCGGTGGGCAAATTCCACCGCCCGGGGCAGCTCTTCATCACTGAAATTTCCCGCAAAGGACCGCATGCCAAAGGACGTGCCCGCCAGATACACGGCATCCGCCCCGTATAAAACGGCCATTTGCAGCTTTTCCCAATCCCCGGCCGGAGCCAGCAGCTCCGGCTTCTTTCTCACTTCGGCCATCACCCGAACTTACGCAGGTTGGCGTTGTGCTCGGTCAGAGTCCGGCTGAACACATGACGTTGGGTATCGGGGTTGAGCACATAAAAATAGTAGTTGGTCTTATCCGGCTTCAGGGCAGCTACAATAGACGCCTTACCGGCGTTGGCAATGGCCGTGGGGGGCAGGCCCTGGTGGGTATACAGGTTATAGGGACTGTCCAGGGTCTGATAGTCGTCCTCGGTGATCTCTCGTCCGGCGGCATACACCAGGGATGCGTCAATCTGGAGCAGGTGGGCCGTCTCGCCCACGTTCTCCAGCCGGTTGTGGATGACGGAGGAGATCACGGCACGGTCGGTACCGTCCGTCTCCTTCTCGATAAGGGACGCCATGATGACGATCTCCTTCAGGCTATAGGAAGAATTGGCGAGCAGCGGCGCAATATCCGGGTCGTCCATAATGCGGTCCTGGAAGTTGGACAGCAGGCGGCTCAGGGCCGAATCGGCATTCTCCTTCACATAGAACTCGTAGGTATCCGGGAACAGGTATCCCTCCAGGCGGCTGACGCTGCCCAGATTTTCGTTGTCCACAAAGTCGAACTTGTCAAACACATGATTTTTGGCAGATTCCTCCAGAGCTGCGGCGTCGGACACGTCGTTCTCCGCCAGCAGCTGGATGATTTGCTCCACGGTGTAGCCCTCGGGAATGGTGACGGTCACGGTAGCCGCCACGCCGCCGGTGGGCTGCATGGACTTGATGAGACAGTTGAAGTCCATGTCGGTGTTCAGCTCATACACGCCGGGCTGAATATAGCGGCTGGCATGGAACACCGGACTGGTGATCATAAACAGCAGCTTGGAGTCGATGAGCCCGGCTTTCTTCAGCTTGGTAGCCACCTTTCCCACGGAATCGCCGCTCTCCACCTCAATGGTGGCGGTCAGGGGCGCTTTATTCAGGGCGCACACATCGTTGACAGCCAGCCAGCCCAGACCGGCCAGCAGGCACGACCCCACGATCACGCATGCCAGGTAGATCAGCCAGCCAAGGCGGCGTTTTTTCTTTCCCTTGGCAGCCTTCTGCGTCTCGCCGGTCTGTCTGCGAACCTGATCGGCATCCCATTTGGCCGTATCGGAATTCTGATAATCGGACATCTTGTTTGGTTCCTTTCTGTTTTTTCGCCGGGTCTGCCCCGGACAAGATACGCCGGAGCCAAGTCCGGCATAGAATAGCCCATACAGAAAACAAGTGAGGTGAACGGCATGTGCTTTGACAACAACAACTGCTCCTGCATCTGGCTGATTGTGATCCTACTGCTGGTATTCTGCTGCTGCGGCAGCGGCACCCGGTCCGGCTGCGGCTGCGGCGGCAACAGCGGCGATGGCTGCTGCTCCTGCTGAACGTACATCATCCATAGGAGGGGGCGCCCAGGCGTCCCTTCCTTATTTTGTGTCCACCAGCAGGTCCCGGAGCTTCTCCATGACCTCCCGGTGGATATCCTCCACGGTGCGGGGCGCACCGTCCCGGGCACAGTCGATGCGGGTCCACCCGCCATATTCCACCACCATGGCGGCACTTTCCCGGCAGGCCCGCAGATACGCCTCGTTCCGCTCGTGGATATCCGCCTTTGTGTGGGTCACCTGCTCCCGGTGGCGCATCATCTGCTCGGACAGCTCCGTGGGCATGTCCAGGTATATCACCCGGTCCGGCTCCGGCAGCCCCAGCTTCCGATACTCGAAGTCAAACAGCCAGTCCAGAAAGGCCCGCTGCTGTTCCCGGGGCAGCTTGGAGGTCTGGTGCACGGCATTGCTGGTGGTGTACCGGTCGGCAATGACCAGCCCCCCCTGTTCATACCAGCCGCCCCAGTCCTGCTTATAGGAGGCAAATCGGTCCACGGAGTAAAACGTGGCGGCGGCGTAAGCATTGACATCGGCGGGGTCCGTGCCGAAGGCGCCGTTCAGGTACAGCCGCAGCAGCGCCGAGGACTCTTCCCCGTATCGGGGAAACTCCAGCTTGCGGAAGGACACACCCCGTGTCTCCAGCTCCCGGCACAAAAGCGCCGTCTGGGTGGCCTTTCCGGAGCCGTCCGTCCCCTCGAATACGATCAATTTTCCCCTCATGCTATGCTTCCTCCCTCGGTCCGTGCGTATACATTCGGATTATTTTACCACGCTCCGGCTCATTTGTCCATGAAAAAGTTAAAATATCCCGGGCCAGGGTGTGCCGTTCCCCTTTTCTCCCCGGGGCTTTTGCAGGAAACAGTTGTATTTGCCTCGCCAGTGTGGTATACTGCTATATTGATATAATGTGTGATTTGGGGCATTGTCCCCTTGAGAAATGAGGGATCTCTATGAAAATCGTTGTTTTGGCCGGTGGTCTGAGCACCGAGCGGCAGGTATCTCTGACCAGCGGCACCGGCGTGTGCCGCGCCCTGCGCCAGCGGGGCCACCAGGCCATTCTGGTGGATATGTTCCTGGGTCTGGAATCGTATACGGGCCGGCTGGCCGATATCTTTGACGCGCCGGACGGCCTGTGCGGTGATAACCGGGTCCTGTCCACGGAGCCGGATCTGGAGGCCGTGCGCCGCAGCCGCCGGGACCAGGGACCGTCCCTGCTGGGCAAGGATGTGCTGGCCGTGTGCGCCATGGCGGACCTGGTGTTCCTGGCCCTGCACGGCTCCTGCGGCGAGGACGGACGCATTCAGGCCACCCTGGACCTGCTGGGCGTGCCCTATACCGGCAGCGGCTATCTGGGCAGCGGCATGGCCATGGACAAGTCCGTTACCAAGCGCATCATGGATGCCGCCGGGATTCCCACCGCCCCCTGGCACGACGTGCGCTATACCCGGGAGGATATCCCCCGTCTGGCTCAGGAGCTGCCGGTGCCCTGCGCCGTGAAGATCATCAACGGCGGCAGCTCCATCGGCGTGGAGCTGCCGGATACCCGGGAGGAGCTGGCCCAGACTCTGGAGCGGATGCTGGCCTATGGCGACCACGTTATCGTGGAGCAGAAGATCCGGGGCCGGGAGATCCAGGTGGCCGTTCTGGGCGACGGGTATCTGCCCGCCGTGGAGATCATCCCCAAGGGCGCGTATTTCGACTATTTCTGCAAATACCAGAAGGACGGGGCCCAGGAGCTTTGCCCCGCCCCTATTACCGATGAGCAGTGGCATACTGTGGGAGAGCTGGCTCTGCGCCTGCACCGTGCCCTGGGCCTGGGCGTCTATTCCCGGGCGGACTTCATTCTGGATGAGGAGGGCCGCTTCTGGTGCCTGGAGATCAACACCCTCCCGGGCATGACCCCCACCAGTCTGGTGCCCCAGGAGGCGGCGCAGGTGGGCCTCAGCTACGGCGACCTGTGCCAGCGCATTGTGGACGAATCCCTGGCCCTGCGCAAGGGAGGCCGGGCATGAGGCCCCTGGCAGTGGCGGACATCTGCCGCGCCGTAAGCGGGACCTTTCTCCAGGCCGGAGGCGACACCGTCACCGGCGTCACCAGCGACAGCCGCCGCATCGCCCCCGGAGACCTGTTCATTCCCCTGGTGGGTGCGCGGTTCGACGGTCATGATTACATGAACGCAGCGCTTTCCGACGGCGCGGCAGGCTGCCTGTGCAGCCGTGTGCCGGAGACACTGCTGCCCGGCAAGTTTTATATTCAGGTCCAGGACACCACACTGGCTCTGGGTGCGCTGGCCGCCTGGTACCGGGGGCTGTATGACATCCCCGTGGTACAGGTCACCGGCTCCGCCGGAAAAACCACCACCAAGGAGATGCTCGCCTCGGTGCTGTCCCGGCACTTCTGCACCCTGAAAACCCGGGCAAATCTCAACAATCACATTGGCACCCCCCAGACGCTGCTGGAGCTGGAGCCCCGGCACCAGGCGGCGGTTATCGAAACGGGCCTGGACCACTTCGGCCAGATCCGGTACATGGGCAGTCTGGTGCAGCCTACCATCGCCGTCATCACCAACGTAGGCGACGCCCACATCGAGAACCTGGGCGGTACGCGGCAGGGCATTCTCCAGGCCAAGTGCGAGATATTCGACCATCTGCGGCCCGGTGGGCTGGCCGTTCTGTGCGGCGACGACCCCCTGCTCAACGGCCTGACCCTGCCCTTTGAAACACTTCGCTGCGGCAAGGGCGAAAGCTGCAATGTCCGGGTCACGGATATCGTCCGCCGGGGCATCGACGGCCTGGACTGCACCGTCACCACCTCCCGCCGCAGCTACCGGCTGTCCATCCCCTCCCCGGGAGACTACATGATCTACCCCGCCTCCATGGCCGCCGCCATCGGCGAGTATCTGGGCCTGTCGGAGCAGGAGATCGTGGAGGGTGTGGCCGCCTATGTGTCCACCGGCTCCCGGATGCGGCGTATCCGTCTGCCGGAGGACCGGCTGATCATCGACGACTGCTACAACGCCAACCCCCAGGCCATGGAGGCGGCGCTGGAAATCCTGGCGGACACCGCCTGCCGCCGCCGCGTAGCCGTTCTGGGCGATATGGGGGAGCTGGGCCCCATCAGCCATGACGCCCACCTGGAGGTGGGACGCGTCACCGCGCGGCTGGGTCTGGATGCGGTGATCGCCATCGGACCCAAGTCCGCCGCCATCGCCGAGACCGCCGGCCCCCGGGCCCTGCACTTCGACACCGTTCAGCAGGCGCTGCCCGCCCTGCGGGAGCAGCTGACCCCCGGCACCGCCATGCTGGTGAAGGCGTCCCATGCCATGGAATTCGGCAAAATCGTCAACGAACTGGAAACAACGACCTATGATAGACATCAGTGTGACCGATCTGGTCAAATCCTTTGACTTAGAAAAGAAAATCCTGGACGGCATCTCCTTCCAGGTGGACACCGGTGAGCGGGTAGGCCTGCTGGGAAAAAACGGCGCAGGAAAAACCACGCTATTCAACATCCTCACCGGAGACCTGGATTATAACTCCGGCGAGGTGCTCATCGCCCCGGGCCGTCGGGTGGGCCTGATTTCTCAGATCCCGGTGTATCCCGTAGGATACACCGTGGAGGATGTTCTGCGCTCCGCCTTTCAGCGGACCACCGCCCTGAAGGAGGAGATGGACGCTCTGACCCGCCGGATGGAGCAGGGGGACAGCGACACCCATACTCTGCGCCGCTATGGGGAGCTCACCGCCCGGTTCGAGGGACTGGGGGGCTACGACACCGACACAGCCGTCAACAAGGTGTCCAACGGCCTGTCCATCGACGGCGATATGCGGCGGAGGCTGTTTGACCAGCTGTCCGGCGGCGAAAAGACCCGGGTGAACCTGGGCCGCCTGATCCTGGAGGACACGGACATTCTCCTGCTGGACGAGCCCACCAACCACCTGGACCTGCAGGCCACCGAGTGGCTGGAGGAGTATATCCGCTCCTTCCGGGGCACCGTGGTCACCATCTCCCACGACCGCTATTTCCTGGACCGCACCGTCACCCGCATCATCGAGATCCTGGACGGTAAGGCGGAGTTTTACAGCGGCAACTACAGCTTTTATGCCATTGAAAAGGAGCGCCGCTACCAGGAGCGCATGAAGCAGTATCTCAAGGAGCAGGCCAAGATCCAGCAGCTGGAAAAGGCGGCGGAGCAGATGCACCTGTGGGCCTTTATGGGCAACGACGCCCTGCACAAGCGGGCCTTTTCCATGGAAAAGCGCATCGAGCGCATGCGCACCGTGTCCAAGCCCACCAAGGCCAGGAAGATGGACGCCCGCTTCGCCAGCCGGGAGTTTCGCGGCGACGAGGTGCTGCAGCTGAAGGGCGTGTCCAAGTCCTTCGGTGACCGCACTCTCTTTTCCGATGTGTACCTGCGGGTGGAGGGCGGCGAGCGCATTGCCTTTCTCGGCGAAAACGGCACCGGCAAAACCACCCTGCTGAACATGATCGCCGAGACCGAACCTATTGACAGCGGCATCATCCGCATGGGTCCCGCCATCCGGGCGGCGTATCTGCCCCAGATTATCCACTTCGACCACCCAGAGCGTTCCCTTTTGGACACGATGTTGTACGAAAAGCGCAATATAACACCCCAGACCGCCCGCAACCGCCTGGCGGCTTATCAGTTCCAGGGGGAGGACGTGTTCAAAAGCGTGTCGATCCTCTCCGGCGGCGAGCTCAGCCGCCTGCGGCTGTGTATGCTCATGGACGAGGAGATCAACTTCCTGATTCTGGACGAGCCCACCAACCACCTGGATATCGCGTCACGGGAGTGGATCGAGGAGGCGGTGGAGGCCTTCGACGGCACCCTGCTGTTCGTGTCCCATGACCGGTATTTCATCAACCGCTTCGCCACCCGGGTCTGGGAGCTGGCGGATGGCACCATCAACGACTATCCCATGGGCTTTGCCCAGTACCGGGCCGCCAAGGCGGAGGAGAAAAAGCCCGCCCCCGCCCCGGTCCAGAAGAAAAAGCAGGACACCCGTCCCCCTCGGGCCGGACGGGAAAAGCAGGCCGCCCGCCGCCAGCTGACCATCTGCGAAACCGGCATCTCCAAGCTGGAGGAGCGCTGCCGCCAGCTGGACGCCGAAATGGAACAGAACGCCTGCGACGCGGAAAAGCTCCAGGAGCTGTATCGGGAAAAGCAGAAGGTAGAGGCCCAACTGGAGCAGGAGATGGCCCGCTGGGAGGAGCTGTCTCTGCAATTGGAGGAATAATCAGGAGGACCATTATGCGTGATATTTTATGTATGTATTACTCTCGCACCGGCGCCACCCGCCAGGCCATGACGGAAATTGCCCAGGCCCTGGACGCAGAGCTGGTGGAGCTTACCGACGGTGTGGACCGCAGCGGCGCACGGGGCTATCTCCGCTCCGGAATGGACGCCATGCGCCGGGCCACGCTGCCGCTGGCCCCCTATGAAACGGAGCGTCCTCTGTCCGATTACCGGCTGGTGATCCTGGGCACCCCCGTGTGGGCGGGCCGCTGCGCCTCCCCTGTCCGGGGGTTTCTGAAGCGCCTGGGCCTGGAGCTGGAGCGGGTGGCCTATGTGCTGACCCGGAAAAGCTCCCGGAAATACGAGGACGTCTACCAACAGATGGACCAATATACCGCCCGGCCCCATCTGCTGGAGGTATCCCTGCGTCCAGGGTCCGTGGGATACGAGTTCTGGCGGGACAAGCTGGTGGGAGAGGTGCGCCGCTATCTGGACGAGCAATAAGGAGTCCGTATGCTGGAGAAATTACAAGCCATCGCCCGGCGGCTGGACCAGGTGGAGCGCCAGCTGTCCGACCCGGCGATATACGCCGACCGGGAGATGCTCACCCGCCTGAGCCGGGAGCAGAAGGAGCTGACCCCCATTGCAGCCGCCTTCCGGGCCTGGCAGCAGGCGGAAGACGACTGTGCCCAGGCCCAGGAGCTGCTGACGGACCCCGAGATGCGGGAGCTGGCCCAGGAGGAGCTGCGCCGGGCCCGCCAGGAGCGGGACCGTCTGTCTCAGGAGCTGAAAACCCTGCTGCTGCCCCGGGACCCCAACGACGACCGAAATGTTATCCTGGAGGTGCGGGCCGGCATCGGCGGCGAGGAGGGCGCCCTGTTTGCGGCGGACCTGCTGCGGATGTACGCCCTGTATTCCGAACGCCGGGGCTGGCACATGGAGCCGGTGTATGAAAACACCACGGAGCTGGGCGGCGTCAAGGAAGCCAGCGTCACCATCGAGGGTCAGGGGGCCTGGTCCCGCCTGAAATTTGAGGCGGGGACCCACCGGGTCCAGCGGGTGCCGGAAACGGAGTCCTCCGGCCGCATCCAGACCTCCGCCGCCACGGTGGCCGTCATGCCCGAGGCAGAGGAGGTGGAGTTCACCATCGACCCCAAGGACCTGCAGATCGACACCTTCCGCTCCTCCGGCGCAGGCGGCCAGCACGTCAACAAAACGGAATCCGCCATCCGCATCACCCACCTGCCCACCGGCACGGTGGTGGAGTGCCAGGACGAGCGCAGCCAGTATAAAAACAAGGACCGGGCCATGAAAATTCTCCGCTCCAAGCTCTACGAGGCCCAGCAGGAGAAGCAGAACGCCGCCATTGCCGCCCAGCGGAAAAGCCAGGTAGGCACCGGCGACCGGTCCGGCAAAATCCGCACCTATAATTTCCCACAGAACCGGGTCACCGATCACCGGCTCACCGGTGATGCGAAAAATTTCAATATTGCCGCCATCATCAACGGCGACCTGGACCCCCTCATTGACGCGCTGACCCTGGCCCACCAGGCCCAGCGGCTTCAGGAGGGGACCGAGAAAGGAGAATGAATCATGGAAGCTCCCATCAAGACCCGCTACGACAAGGCCGGACCCCAGGTGGCCGAGGCCCTGCGCCGCCGCCATTTTGAGGCCCACTATGTGTCCACTGCCCAGGAGGCCCTGGACCTGGCCCTGACCCTGATCCCCAAGGACCGCACCGTATCCTGGGGCGGCACCGTCACCGCCGCACAGATCGGGCTCATGGACCGTCTGCACCAGGGTGACTATCAGCTCATCGACCGGGACACCGGCAAGACTCCCGCCGAAAAGCAGGAGCTGATGCGGCAGGCCCTGACCTGCGGCACCTTTATCATGAGCAGCAACGCCATCTCCGCCGACGGCCAGCTGGTGAACCTGGACGGCAACGCCAACCGGGTGGCGGCCCTGTGCTTCGGGCCGGAGAGTGTCCTGGTCATCGCCGGGATGAACAAGGTCATGGGTGATCTGGACAGTGCCATTGCCCGGGTCCGCCAGGTGGCGGCTCCCGCCAACGCCCAGCGCTTCGACATCAAGACTCCCTGCGCCGTTACCGGAAGCTGCGGCGACTGCACCAGTCCCGACTGCATCTGCTGCCAGATGGTCATCACCCGGGTCTGTCGTCCCGCCGGACGCATCAAGGTCATTCTGGTGGGCCAGGACCTGGGCTTTTAAGGCAAAAGAGGGATTTTCTTGAACACCATTGTTTTTCATCCGGAATCGGACCCCAACGCCGTCCGGGACGCCGCCGCCATCCTGCGTCGGGGGGGGCTTCTGGGCATCCCCACGGAAACGGTATACGGTCTGGGGGCCGACGCACTGAACGAGGACGCTGTGAGCCGCATTTTCCTGGCCAAGGGCAGACCTCAGGATAACCCGCTGATCATCCACGTTCCCGACGCCTCCTGGCTGGAGCGATACTGCCGGGATGTGCCTCCCGCCGCCTATCGGCTGGCGGAGCGGTTCTGGCCGGGGCCCCTGACCATGATCCTGCCCCGGCGGGATATCGTTCCCCTGCAAACCACCGGCGGCCTGGAGACGGTGGGCGTCCGCTGCCCAAATCATCCGGTGACCCTGGCCATCATCGAAGCCGCCGGTGTCCCCATTGCCGCCCCCAGCGGCAACACCTCCGGCCGTCCCAGCCCCACCACCGCTGCCCACATGATCGAGGACATGGACGGCAGGATCGACGGCATCGTAGACGGCGGCCCCTGCACCGTGGGGGTGGAATCCACCATCATCGACCTGACGGTGACGCCGCCCCGGCTGCTGCGTCCCGGCGGGCTGCCGCTGGAGTCCCTGCGGCAGGTGCTGGGGGAGGTAGCCGTGGACAAGGCCGTCACCGGTCTGCTGGCCGCCGGGGAGCGTCCCCGGGCTCCCGGCATGAAGTACCGTCATTACGCTCCGCATGCCCCGGTAACGGTAGTCACCGGGGAACCGGAGCGCAGTGCCCGCCGCATCCAGGGGCTGCTGTCGGATACAGCGGGGGTTATCTGCTTCGACGAATACGCCCCTCTTTTCCCGGGGCACATCATCCACAAGCTGGGCCCGGCAGCGGACAAATCCGCCCAGGCCCGCCATGTATTTGACGCCCTGCGTACCTTTGATGGCACGGACGTCACCGAGATCTTCGCCCAGTGCCCCGACGATGGCGGCCTGGGGCTGGCAGTGGCCAACCGGCTGAAAAAGGCGGCGGGCTTCCACCTGATCGACGCCGACCGCCCGCTGATCGTGGGCCTCACCGGCGGCACCGGCGCGGGAAAGACCAGCGCCCTGGCGGCGCTGGAGGATCTGGGCGGCACGGTGCTGGATTGCGACGCCGTGTACCACCAGATGCTCCGCACGGACCCCGCCCTGCGGGAGGCTATCACCGCCGCCTTCGGCCCGGTGTTTTGCCCCGACGGCAGCCTGGACCGGCAAAAGCTGGGGACCCTGGTGTTCTCCGACCACGCCGCTCTGGACCGGCTCAACGCCATCGTGTACGAATATCTGCCGCCGGAGCTGCTGCGCCGGGCCCAGGGCCACACCCTGGTGGGCCTGGACGCCATCAGCCTGATGGAAAGCGGACTGGGCCGTCTGTGCGCCTGCACCGTGGCGGTGCTGGCTCCGGCGGAGGACCGGGTCCGCCGCATCATGGCCCGGGACGGCATCAGCGAGGACTATGCCCGCCTGCGGATCTCCGCCCAGCCGTCCGACGCCTTTTACCGGGAGCGCTGCTCCCATATCCTGGAAAACAACTGTGCCACCCCGGCACAGTTCCGGGACCAAGCACGGATTTTCTTCCGGAGCATGCTCCGGGAAATCGAACATCTATAAGGAGGAAACAAAACCATGACAGACGAAATGAAGGCCAAGCGCGAAAGGCTGTTCTCCGCCGCCAAAAACGGCTATGACCTGGTGGACCAGGCTGCCCTGGAAGCCATGGAGGCCTATTGCGAGACCTACAAGCAGTATCTGGACAACGGCAAGACCGAGCGGGAGTGCACCGACTACACCATCCAGCTGGCCCAGGCCCAGGGCTTTGTCCCCTATCAGCGGGGCATGGAGCTCAAGCCCGGCGACAAGGTGTACCGCGTGAACCGGGGCAAGAGCGTGATGCTGGCCAAGATCGGACGCCAGGACCTGTCCCACGGCGCCCAGATCGTGGCCTGCCACATTGACTCCCCCCGTCTGGACTTCAAGCCCCATCCCCTGTATGAGGACAGCGAGCTGGCCTACGGCAAGACTCACTATTACGGCGGCATCCGCAAGTACCAGTGGGTGGCCATCCCCCTGGAGCTGCGGGGCGTGGTGGCCCTGCGGGACGGCACCGTGGTGAAGGTGGTCCTGGGCCAGGGCAGCGAGCCCAAGTTCGTCATCACCGATCTGCTGCCCCACCTGGGCGCGGAGCAGGGCAAGAAGCCCCTCAGCGAGGCCATTCCCGGCGAGAATCTGAACATTCTCATGGGCAGCCGCCCCCTGGGCGAGGACGGTGACAGCGACCGCGTGAAGCTGCGGGTGCTGGACCTGCTCCACGAGAAATACGGCATCTGCGAGGACGACTTCACCTCCGCCGAGCTGGAGGTGGTCCCCGCCTTCAACGCCACGGATCTGGGCCTGGACCGCAGCCTCATCGGCGCCTACGGACACGACGACCGGGTGTGCAGCTATGCCGCACTGAAGGGCCTGTTTGACATCGACGTTCCCGAAAAGACCGCCGTGTGCATGCTGGCCGACAAGGAGGAGATCGGCTCCATGGGCGTCACCGGTATGCAGTCCGCCTTCTTCGACACCTTCATGGAGGACCTGTGCGACGGGCAGGGCGTCAGCCTGCGGGTGTGCTACGAGAGCTCCTTCTGCCTGTCCTCCGACGTTACCGCCGCCTTCGACCCCAATTTTGCCGAGGTGTATGAAAAGCGCAACGAATCCCGGGTGAACTACGGCCTGGGCATCTGCAAGTACACCGGCGCCCGGGGTAAGAGCGGCTCCTCCGATGCCGGGGCCGAGACCGTGGCCTATGTCCGCCGCGTGCTGGACGAGGCCGGCGTGGTGTGGCAGATCGGCGAGATGGGCAAGATCGACGTGGGCGGCGGCGGCACCGTGGCCCAGTATATGGCCAACCGCAACATCGACACCATCGACGCAGGCGTCCCCGTGCTGAGTATGCACTCCCCCTTCGAAACCGTGGGCAAGCTGGACTGCTACATGAACTACCTGGGCTGCAAGGCCGTTTACAACGCGTAACTCCCGTACATAAAAATTGCGCTGCCCTTCCGGCAGCGCAATTTTTATAGGATCAGCAGCAGCCCGATGGCGATGAGGACCTCCTCGTCCGCCTTCTGATAGAACAGGAAAAACAGGATCAGAAGCAGCAGCAGATCCCCGGCGTCCATGTCCCCCAGGTGCAGCTTTCCCAGCAGACGGTTCAGAAACTGCCGCTCCGGCGCCGGCGGCGGGACAGGCGGACGCTGCTCTGGTCCCGGCGGCGGCCCCGGTTCCGGCGGGGCATCCGGTCTGGGCGGGGGCGTTGGACGGGACGGCGGAGCCGTCTCCTGCTGGGGCACCCGGTCGTATACGCCGTTATCATTGCGGATATAGCGGTTATACATGGCTACCCCTCCCAATCCGCCAACAGCTTCTTCCCCACATGGATCAGCCGCGCCAGCCGTGCCGCCCGTTGGATTTTCCCTTGCTTTTCTTCCTTCAGGAACGGGCGCAGGGCGTTGAGCAGCTGCATGGCGGCGCTGTTTTCCGTTCCCAGCTCCCCTGCCAGAGGCAGCAGCTTCCCCAGCAGCTTCGGGTCCAGGCCACCCAGGGCCGCCCCCAGATCAGGAACCGGCGGCACCGGGGGCGGGGGCGGAGGCGCCGCGGCCTTCTGCTCCCCCATAGCCCCGGACAGCTGCTGCGCCATCTGCATGACCTGGGCCATGCTGTTGGGGTCGGACAGCAGCGCGTTCAGTTTTTCCTCCAGCTCCGACACTGCCGTCCCTCCTTCCCTATTTTTGCAGGCTCTCGCCGATACGCTGCACCAGGGCCGCTCCCCGTGGGCTGCTCATAATGCCCTGAAGCATCTGGCTCATGGCCGAGGCATCTCCCGCCGCAGCCTGGCGGACCGCCTGCTGCAAAGTCCGCCCCCCGTCGCTGCCGGACAGCAGCCGCAGCAGCATCTGTCCGTCCTGGGACTGCATTACCGCCTGCAAGGCCGCCGGGTCCCGCTTCAATCGCTCCATCATTTCCTTCTGGTCCATCAAAACGCCTCCATCCGTTGCTGCATAGGCCAATATATGTGCCCTGCACCCCAAACGTGCCTGTCTGCATAAAAAAGCACCGATGCCGCGCATCGGTGCTTTTTGCCGTTTCACGATTCTGTTGTTCCGTCAGTCCAGGACGTACACGGTGCAATCCAGCCGGCCCCAGTCGCAGGCCTCGGAGAAGGTCTTGAACCACAGGTCGATCTTGTTGCCCTTGATGGCCGTGCCGCAGTCGGCAGCCGTGGCCATTCCGTAATGCCAGGAGCCCTTCACCGTCTGAACGTACATCCGCGTGCCATAGGGGAACACGGATGTATCCACCGCAATATTGCCCACCGCCGTGGGGCGGCCGGAAGCCGTCCGGGTGCCGATGGAATAGGCGGTGGCGCTGCACACCAGCGTCCGGGAGAACGTCATGGTGTCGCCGGAGGCAAACAGCAGATAGCCGGAGCCGTCCCCGTTGCTGTGTACGGATACCAGCCGGTCGGACCGGTCCACGGATGTAACCCGGGTACCGTACTCCACAACCTCCTCCACCGCGCCGTCGGTGACGGTGTCCGTCAGCTCCGTGGATACCACGCAGCCCATGCGGTAGGTGTCGGTGTAGGTGTTGGTGATGGTGCCGGGCACCCCCTGCTGCATCACCCGCTCGGTGCCCTTGGCCAGGGCGTGGTTCACCACCCGGCGGCTGCTGTAGCCCACAGACAGCTGCACCGTCCGCTGGCGGGTCATCTCCGTCCGGAAATAGATGGACGGCGTGTCGCCGGTGAAGTCAATGAACACCATCTCGTCGTCGGCAGGCTCCATATGCAGCCGGTGGAGCAGATGATCCACCGTTTCGCTGCGGGTCTGTACGGTGCGGGATTGCTCCCCGCTGGTGACGGTCATATCATGACCGTGCTGCAGCAGCAGCTGGGCCTCCCGTGCGTTATAATCCACCCGAGTCTCCAGTATACCGAAGCTCTTGTCCCGGCTGGGGCGGCCGGAGATGATCTCCGTCCTGCCGTCCTCGGTGAGCACCACATACACCCGGCGCGGCTGCACCGTATCGCCCATGCTCTTCACCGTCACCATGCTCAGCGCGGTCACGGCCACCATGACCAGCAGCAGCACCCGGCGGACCCGCCAGTGCTCCCGCATGGCCACGGCGGAAATGGCCCGCCAAACCCTGTTTTTCATGTCTTTCATATACCCTCCCAAGAGGTAGATTTCCGGTTCGTTTACCGGTTTGTAACTTTTGTTACTATTTTAAAATATGGTAGGAGTATATCACTTATACCCACTTTTGTCAAGTTTTATGCTATTTCCTGAATTCTTAGCACCACCGGCACTGGATTTGAGCAGGTTCTGACACGCCCGGATCAGGGGATTACTGGTAAAAAAGTTACAGAAAGTTACGAATGGAAACAAAAATCGCACCGTTGAAAACAGGGTACAAATGTGGTATGATGGAGTCACTTGTACAGCAAAGGAGAACGACTATGCGGCCTGCATTCATCCCCGTGGGGCAGATCGTCAACGCCCACGGCATCCGGGGAGAGGTCAAGGTAAACCCCCATGGCTTTGACCCGGAGTTTCTCACGGAATTTGACACCATTTATATAGACAATCAGCCGGTGAAGGTCCGCAGCGCCCGGGTCCATAAGTCCACGGTGCTGATGACCCTGCCCGGCGTGGACGACATGGACGCGGCCCTGGCTCTGAAGGGAAAGACCGTATCCATTCGCCGCACCGACGCCCACCTGCCCCAGGGGCAGTTTTTCGACCAGGAGCTGCTGGGGCTGCGGGTGATAGACTGCGCCACCGACCAGGAGATCGGCATCATTGATCGGGTCCTCACCTATCCCGCCCATAAAATTTACCAGGTCCGCGGCCAGCGGGAGTATCTCATCCCGGCGGTGCCCGGCGTATTTATCGAGAGCACGGACCCTGACGCCGGAGAAATGCGGGTCCACATGATGAAAGGATTGGCCACCGATGAGGATTGACATCATGACCCTGTTCCCCGACGCCATTGATGCCATGATGGGCCAGTCCATTATGGGCCGGGCCCAGGACCGGGGCTATATCAAAATCGTCGCCCACCAGATCCGGGACTACACCACCAACAAGCAGATGCAGGTGGACGACTACCCCTACGGCGGGGGCCGGGGTGCTGTCATGCAGGCGGACCCTCTGTACCGCTGCTGGGAGCATATCTGCCAGGAGGCAGGCCATCGGGTCCACACCGTCTACATGTCGCCCTGCGGCCGGGTGTTTGACCAGCAGGTGGCCAAGGAGCTGAAGGCAAACTACGACCATCTGATCCTGGTCTGCGGCCACTATGAGGGCGTGGACCAGCGGTTCCTGGACGAGTGCGTGGATGAGGAAATTTCCATCGGCGACTTCGTCCTCACCGGCGGCGAGATTCCCGCCATGGCTGTGGCGGACTGTCTGTGCCGCATGGTTCCCGGCGTTCTGCCGGAGGAGAGCTGCTACACCGATGAGAGCCACTGGAACGGACTGCTGGAATATCCCCAGTATTCCCGCCCTGAGGTGTGGCACGGCCGGGCCGTCCCTCCGGTGCTGCTGTCCGGCCACCACGGCAACGTGGACGACTGGCGGAAGAAGGAAAGCTACAAACGCACCATGCGCCGCCGCCCGGATATGTTCGCCAAATTCGACGAGAGCCAGCTCACCACCAAGCACGACCGCAAGATCCTGCAGCAGGCCAAGGAGGAGCTGCGGCAGGAGCAGGAATCCGCAGAGGAGGCCTAAACATCTTACTGCACAGCATAACAATGCGGCTATAAAATGCACCCCGCTGTCTGACAGCGGGGTGCATTTTATTTCTTCCTACGGAAGCTTATGCTGAATAAAGCGGGGCAGAACAGGCTTACTTGCCCATATTCATCTGAGCAGCAACCTCGGCGGCGAAGTCCTCCTGCTTCTTCTCGATGCCCTCGCCGGTCTGGAAGCGAACAGCGTTGATGAACTTCACGGAACCGCCCAGCTTCTTGCCGGCGTCGGCAATGTAGTGCTCCACGGTACCCTGGAAAATGTCGCTGCGGACGAACTCCATCTGCAGCAGGCAGTTCTCCTCATAGAACTTGTTCATCTTGCCCATGACGATCTTTTCCTTGACCTGAGCGGGCTTGGCGGCCATCTTGGGATCGCTGTCCATCAGGGCCAGAGCGATCTTCTTCTCCTCGGCCAGGACGTCCTCGGTGACCTGAGACTTATCCCAGAAGCGGGGATTCAGCGCAGCGATCTGCATGGCAACGTTCTTGCCGATCTCGGTGACGTCCACGTCGGCAGCCAGATTCACCAGCACGCCGATCTTGCCGCCGGCATGGACATAACCCACGCTGGTGTTGTCGGCGAAGCGGACGAAGCGGCGGATCTGCAGGTTCTCACCGATGGACATGACCTTCTCGGGCATAGTCTCGGAAACGGTCAGCTCGGTGCCGGGATACTTGCAGTTCATCAGGGCGTCCACATCGGTGGGATCATTGTCCAGAACCACCTTGGCGATGTCCTTGACAAAGGCCACGAACAGGTCGCTCTTGGCGCAGAAGTCGGTCTCGCAGTTGACTTCCACCAAGGCGCCCACGCCGTTCTCCACCAGGGCATAGGACATACCCTCGGCGGCGATGCGGCCGGCCTTCTTGGCGGCCTTGGCCAGGCCCTTCTCGCGCAGATACTCAACGGCCTTGTCCATGTCGCCGTCGCACTCGGTCAGGGCCTTCTTGCAGTCCATCATGCCCACGCTGGTCATCTCGCGCAGGGTCTTCACATCAGCAGCAGTAAAAGACATTCTTAGTTCCTCCAATTTCATAATAATACAGTAAAAGGGGCAGGGCATACACCCTGCCCCGTGGTTACGCGGTGATACAGCCTGAAAATATACGCTTACTCAGCGGTCTCCTGGGCGGCTTCTTCGGTCTGCTCGCCCTGGCGGCCTTCGATCATGGCGTTGGCCATAATGGAGGAGATCAGGCGGATGGCGCGGATGGCGTCATCGTTGCCGGGGATGGGATAGTCGATCTCGTCGGGATCGCAGTTGGTATCGGCGATGGCCACAACGGGGATGCCCAGACGATGGGCCTCGGCGATGGCGTTGCGCTCCTTGCGGGTGTCCACGATGAACAGGGCACCGGGCAGCTTCTTCATTTCCTTCACACCGCCCAGGTACTTCTCCAGCTTCTCGATCTCGCCCAGGTGCTTGATGACTTCCTTCTTGGGCAGCATATCGAAGGTGCCGTCGGCCTGCATGGTCTTGAGCTGGTTCAGGCGGTCGATACGGGTGCGCATGGTCTTGAAGTTGGTCATCATGCCGCCCAGCCAGCGGGCGTTGACATAGTACATATTGCAGCGCAGAGCCTCTTCCTTGATGGCCTCCTGAGCCTGCTTCTTGGTGCCCACGAACAGCAGGGACTGGCCGCTCTCGGACAGCTGACGCACGAAGTTATAGGCCTCCTCCAGCTTCTTCACGGTCTTCTGCAGATCGATGATATAGATGCCGTTGCGCTCGGTGTAAATGTAGGGGGCCATCTTGGGGTTCCAGCGGCGGGTCTGGTGACCGAAGTGGACACCGGCCTCCAGCAGGGCCTTCATGGATACGACGTTCTGGTTAGCCATGGTTTCATTTCTCCTTTGATTTTAGTTTGTTGCCTCCAGGAGCTTCCTCCCCCCGGCCAACCTTGCGGCACCGACCGAAAGTCCGCCCCTGTGCGGAATGCTGAAATATAATACCACAGTGCGCCGGGAATTGCAAGATAAATTTTGCGGTTTGTGACGGAAAGGCGGCGTTTTTTATAAAAAACCTTATCCCATCCAGCGGAAATGGCCGGTAATGACGTATTTGCCCATGTCATTGCGCTCCACGGCCTCGTCAATGGGGTTTCCGTGGTGAATGATAAAGGGGATGCCCCGGCGGTTCCGGCGGTCGGAGCAGATGGCAATGTGGTCCCGGTCACCGAAGATCACGATGTCGCCGGGCTGCCACTGGGCAGGGTCGTCCAGGTCGCAGGTCAGCACCTGAGCATGACGGCGGAAGAAGGTATCCAGATTGCTGACCCGGCGGAAGTCGATGTTGCCGTCCGGCGTCTCAATGTTGGGGTAACACTCCGGATGGGCGGCAATGTCCGCATCTACCAGGTCCTTCAGCGAGTAGCCCGCCGCCCGGAAGGCCTGCCAGATCACGTCGGTACACACGCCCAGTCCGTCGTCGGGATAGCCCCCGGCATAATACTTGCTTTTATAGTGTGGGTTGGTGGCAATATAGGACCGGGCGCCCAGCACCATGTCCGTCCAGTCGTCCACGCCGTCGCCGTCGGCATCCAGGGCGCTTTGCTGCTGGGAGATGCCCAGCTCATCGGCGGTGTACCACCGCTGGGGAATACGGCTGCGCAGCAGGAAATATGCCGCCGCCAGCAGGACCAGGCACAGGGGGATCAGGAGCCATTGCTTTTTCCTCATATCCAAGAACCTCCTTTGTGGGATATCCTCATTATATCCAAAGCCATGCCTCCTGTCGATTACAAAAGCGTCACCTGTCAAAATGCCATTTGCAGCACGCTTTTTGTAATATATACTTGACATATTGTCTGCTATGTGATAGGATACCACCGAGTTGAGAAAGGAGCGGTCGTTATGGATCCATATGTGGCAGGAATTCTGGTGGGAATCGGCTCGGCAGCCGTGGTCATAGCCGTTATGGCTGCGGTGCGAAAAAAACAGGGCCGGCCCAAGGCGGAGTATGACGAACGGCAGCTGGCCGCCCGGGGCATCGCCTACCGGTGGGCGTATATGACGCTGATTTTCAGTCTGCTGGCCAATACCTGCGTGGAGACCATCTGGGGCCCCTGGGCCAAGCCCGGTGTGGCGGTGTGGATGATGATTTTTCTGTCCGTGGGCGTGTTTGTGGTGGTGTGCGTCCGGCGGGACGCCTATTTTGCTGTGGCCCAGGACCCCAAGGCCAGCCTGTGGCTGTTCGGGGCAGTGGTGGTGCTGCAAATTCCCAACATCATCATCAATCTGCGCAGCGGCGGCTTTGTGGAGGACGGCCTGTTGACCTGGGACGCCTTGTCTCCGGCCAGCGGAGCGCTGTTTCTGGTGCTGACGGTCTGCGCCATCGTCCGGCTGCGGCGGCAGCGGGAGGAGCAGGAGGACGCGGAGGCATGAAGAATCTGCACCTGAAATCGGCCCGGGCCGCCAAGGATCTGAGCCAGCAGCAGCTGGCGGACCTGGTGTCCGTGTCCCGGCAGACCATCAACGCCATCGAAAAGGGGGACTATAACCCCACCATCCGCCTGTGCATCGCCATCTGCCGGGCGCTGGATAAGACATTGGACCAGTTATTCTGGGAGGAGGAAGAAACATGAGCCTGACGGTAAAGGACCTGACCAAGCGATACGGGGACAGGACGGTGGTGGACCGGCTGTCCTTCGGGATGCCCGGGCCGGGGGTGTATGCCCTGCTGGGCACCAACGGCGCGGGAAAGACCACCAGCATCCGCATGATGCTGAATATGCTGTCCCGGGACGGGGGAGAGGTGCTGTGGAACGGAGCGCCGCTGGATATCAGCCGCTGCAACGTGGGATATCTGGCGGAGGAGCGGGGCCTGTACCCCAAGTATGCGCTGATGGATCAGCTGCTGTATTTCGCGTCCCTGCGGGACGTGCCCCGGGCGGAGGCCAAGCGCCGCATCCGCTATTGGGCAGAGCGCCTGGAGGTGACGGAATACCTCTACCCCAACGCGGCAAAGCCTGAGGCGGCGCTGATGGGCCGGCGGCGGAGCATGCTGGGCGGCGGAGCCAAGCGGGAAATGCCCAAGCGTCCGGACCAGCTGTCCAAGGGCAATCAGCAGAAGATCCAGCTGATGGCGGCCCTGCTGTCGGACCCGGAGCTGCTGATCCTGGACGAACCTCTGTCGGGCCTGGACCCCATTAACGCGGACCTGTTCAAGGGAATCATCCGCGAGGAGATCGCCGCCGGGAAATACCTGATTATGTCCAGCCACCAGATGGCCACGGTGGAGGAATTCTGCACGGACCTGACCATTCTGGACCGGTCCAAAACGGTTCTGCAGGGCCATCTCAACGACATCAAGCGCAGCTATGGCCGGGTGCATTTACAGCTGAAAACCGAGGAGGACGCCGGGCCGTACATCGCCGAAAGCGGGGCGCAGATCGTGACCCGGAAGGAGTTTGAGTATCAGCTGAAGGTCACCGGCCAGGAGCAGGCCAACGACCTGCTGGCCCGGCTGACCCAGGCAGGAGTACCGGTGGTGCTGTTCAACCTGCGTGAGCCGTCGCTGCACGAGATCTTCGTGGAAACCGTAGGGGGTGAGTCTGATGCGTGACCTGTCCGGAACCGGCCAGGTATACCGCTTCACCCTGTCGCAGCTGCTGAAAAGCAATGCAAACCGGATAACGCTGCTTCTCATGGTGCTGCTGGCGGCGGTGAGCATGCCGCTGACGGCCCTTCTGGGCGGCGAGACGCCGGAGACATCGGACACCGCGGGTCTGGCGTCGGTGCGGGTGGATAACCGCACGGATCTGGTCCTGGACTTCTCCGGCGAAGCCTATTGGGCGGACACGGACTTTTCCGCCGACGCCGGGGAGCCGGACGCTGTGGTGACGATCACCGGCGATGAGACCGGCTATCAGGTGGCGGTGGTCGGCAGCGAAACCGCCGACGCCGGGGAGCTGTCCCAGCTGGCGGAGACGGCCCGGCAGGCCGTCCGGGACGCCTGCCTTCGGGCGGCGGGACTGTCGTCCCGGCAGCTGGAGGCCCTGACGGCATCCACCGGGGAGGAGGACTCCCATGAGGACGGCTTCTGGGTCCAGTACGGCTATTCCATCCTGGCCATGATCCTGTGCCTGATGAGCGCGTCCTATGTGATCCGGGCCGTGGTGGAGGAGAAGGACTCCCGGCTGGTGGAGCTGCTGCTGGTCAGCGTGAAGCCCATGGCCCTGCTGACGGGGAAGATCCTGGCGGTGATGGCCTTCACCTTCGGGTGGCTGCTGGCCATGCTGGCGGGCCTCGGGGTGTCCTGCGGGCTGACGGCGGGGCTGATGGGCCCCGGCGTGCTGCAGAAGCAGCTGTCCGGCCTGCTGGCGGCTGTGCCCCGGGTGCAGGAGGACCTGTGGCAGGTGGCGGGGGTGCTGCTGGTGCTGCTGGTGTCCCTGGGGCTGGGGTATCTGACCATGTCCCTGATCGGCGGCGTGGCCGGGGCCTGCTGCTCCGGCATGGAGGAGGCAGGCGAGGCCACGGGGCCTGTGATGCTGCTGACCATGGCGGGGTATCTGGCCTCCTGCGTGGTGGGGGCCGTGCCCTCCGGGCCGGTGGCGGTGTTTTCCACCCTGTGCCCCGTTGTGAGTATTTTCTGCGCCCCGGTGCAGTTTGCCGGGGGCAATGTGTCCTTCTGGCTGGTGCTGGCGTCCTGGGCGATCCAGGCGGCGGTGATCTGGGGTCTGCTGACTCTGGCGTCCCGGGTATATGCGGGACTCATCGTGCACCGGGGCAGCCGGGTGAAGCTGCGTGAGCTGATGTCCATGGCCAAGGGAGGTGCGGTCCGATGAAACGATACAAGGGACTGGGACGGGTGTTTTCCTTCACCCTGACCCAGCAGCTGCGGCAGAGAGGCTGGCGCACGGCCACCATCGCGGTGGCCCTGGCGTGCCTGCTGATCCCCATCCTCTCCCTGACTGTGGCGGCCCAGCACCAGAAAAACGCCGCCCCGGAGCAGAATCCGGTGATGGAGGAGGGCTATACCCAGGAGGCCCTGGACCGGGCGGAGCTGACGCCGGAGCAGAGGGTCCTTCTGACGGCGCCGGTGGAGGTCACCGTCACCGGCGGGCAGACCGGGGAAGGGGAGGCCATGGGCCTGCTGTCCATGCTGCTGCCGTTTGCGTCGCTGATGCTGCTGTATTTCCTGGTGCTGCTGTACGGCCAGAGCACGGCGGCCAGCGTGATCCTGGAAAAAACCTCCAAGCTCATGGACCTGTTCCTGGTGTCCGTGGAGCCGGGGGCCATGGTGCTGGGCAAGGTGCTGGCCACAGCCCTGGCGGGGCTTCTGCAGCTGGCCGTATGGGCGGCGGGTCTGGCGGGAGGCTTTGCCATCGGCGGAGCCGTGGTCCGGCAGACGGGGGTGACCCTGCCGCTGCTGGAGGTGCTCAAGGGCGTGGGACGGCTGACGGGTCTGTTCAGCGTTCCCGCCATGCTGGAGGCGGCGGGACTGCTGCTGGCGGGATTCCTGCTGTATTGCAGTCTGTCCGCCATCGGCGGGTCCATGGCCGGAAAGGCCGAGGACCTGTCCAGCACCAACGTGCTGTTTTCCCTGGTGCTGGTGGCCAGCTTCTTCTGCTGCATGTTCGCCGGGGGCATGGACGGCATGACCTCCTCGGCCCGGTGGCTGGACTATGTGCCCTTCACCGCCATTCTGGTGACGCCCAGCCGGGTGCTGCTGGGGCAGACCTCCCTGCTGGGGGGCCTGGTGTCCCTGGCGCTGGTGGTGGTGTGCGCCGGACTGCTGACGGCCCTGGCGGGCCGGGTATACCGGCTGATGTCCCTGTATAAGGGCAATCCCCCCACGCCCCGGCGGGTGCTGCGGATGCTGCGGGAGAAATAAAAAAACCGCCTCAGGCGATCCAGCAGGATCGTCTGAGGCGGTTTTTCCTTGTGGACTGCAAGCCCCGCAAGCCGAAGATCAGGTAAGCTTTTCCTTACCTGGCATAAGCACAGAGAGAACTCTTTATATGTTGAAAAATCGTCCGTTCACCTTCTGCATACGAAAATGGGGTCAAATTCCTGAGTACATACAGGATTTTTTAGTGGATATAAAAGCAGAATTTGACAATTATAGAAGTTTTTTGGGACAAAGTGAGGAAAATGGCCCAAAATTGCCATGGATAGTGGAACGCATGGTCGACTGTTTGAAGCATCATCATGTATCCGTGCGAATACATGATTGGAAAACATAGCAGCAGAATAAACAAATTGCACAAAGTATTTTCTGCAATACTGCCTATGTCTGTACAGGTTGACAACACCGACAAGGCATGTTAAGCTGAAACCAACGATTCAGCAGGGAAAAGTGCAGCGCCGGTTCCCCGGCAGGCCGGAGCAGTTGGCGGCAGGCCCAGGAGCGGAGCGGCAGCTCCCGCTGAACGACCACCAAGGACCACCATGGAAAAGAAAGAGAAGAAAAGGAGAAAACTATGCAGCACAAAAGATCCCGTCTGACGACGAAGATCCTGGCGTTTGTCCTGATCCTCGCTCTCGTATTCCCCGCATCTGCGTTTGCAAGCGTTGCAGACGTGGCGAAGGACACCGTGCCCCTGGCAAGTCCCTGGCAAATACCTATCCCGCATACACCGACATCGACTGGCAGATCTCCCTGGCGGAGAATGCCCAGGCAATGGTCACCGTTCCTACCAACATGACGGAGGAAGAGCTGGGTACCGCTTTGAGCGGCGGCCTGACCCTGTCCCTGGACCGCGACAGCACCCGCGGCTATCTGGACCCCGAAAAGTTCCCCTATCCCTACCAGGGCGGTGCTCTGGACACCTGGATGACCCAGTGGAAGCAGGACAAGCAGCCCCAGAACCTGTTCCGCGTTACGGAGATGGGCATTTCCGTCGATGAGGCAGGCAAGGTCTCTCTGAAGCTGTGGATCGACATCAACTGCTACTTCGGCAACCGCTCCGGCAACGTGGATTTCAGTGCCCCCCACAGCAACGGCGGTGCGTATCTGGATCTGTGCGGCTACTATACCCTGAATGTGACCGCCGGTGACGAGGCGGTAGGCTCCATTCACACCAAGATTGTTCCCTATGACAGCTTCCGTACTGTGTATGAGCTGTATGACGACATCGACGCCCTGGCCGCCACGGATACCGACCTGTATGTGGCCAAGGAGTCCATGGGCCAGACCACCGTGGACGGCTACGACATGCCTTATCTGATCGTTGCCGACTCCAAGGAGTCTGTGGACAAGTGGCTGGCATACACCGACCTGGTGGAATCCGACCCCGACCTGGCGCTGACCAAGCTGGCCAACGGCGACTTTGACGATCTGCGGGTCCCCATGTTCGCCTCCAACGTTCATTCCAACGAGAATGCCGCCGTCAATGGTATCCTGGAGTTTGCCCACCTGCTGCTGGAGAATGAGACCATCAGCGTCAACACCCTGGAGGGCTTCACCGAGGCCGGTCAGGCCCAGCTGAAGGCCGAGATGGAAAAGCAGGGCGCAGCCGTTCCCGAGCAGATCAAGAATTTTGCCTCCTACATTGGCTTTATCCGCGGTGAGAATGGCTATAAGGCCAACGGCAGCCTGTATTCCGGCCAGCTGGACCTGGAGGAGTATTACAACGTTAAGAATAATGAGGTCAACGTCAAGGAGCTTCTGGGCGACGTGTTCATGGTCATCGTCCCCGAGCAGAACATCGAGGGCTATGAGCACATGACCCGCACCACCGGTCAGGGCTATGACCCCAACCGTGACGAGGCCAACCAGACCCTGTTTGAGGATTCCAACGCTATGGCCCTGGTGAACAAGTTCAACCCCATGGTGTTCACCGAGATCCACGGCCGCGTGGAGGCCATGCTCATCGAGCCCTGCACGCCTCCCCACGAGCCCAACTATGAGTACGACCTGATCGCCAAGCAGTTCATCCAGCTGGGCGAGGCCGTGGGCATGGGCGCCATCGCCAACAATCCCGAGCACAACAGCTTCGAGATGCCCTTCCGCGATTACCTGCGTGTGGACAGCGATTCTCCCTCCGGCGTGGCCTGGACCGAGCCCTGGGATGATATGACCACCGCCTACGGTTCCCAGTTCCCCGTCCTGATCGGCACCGCCGGCATCACCTGGGAGCTGCCTGTGTACAGCGACGTCACCTCCGAGCTGGTGGTGCCTTACGGTCTGATGACCCAGGCGATGTACATCCAGAACCATAAGATCGACATGCTGACCACCCAGGCCAAGCTGTTCTCCCGTGGCGTCAACAACACCAACTCCAACGAGTTCGTGGCTCCCTGGTATGTGGACCAGTACGACCGGATCGGCGAGCAGGCGGACCTGATGCGCCCTGTGTATGACGGCGAGGGCCAGAACGGCAACTTCTATCCCGAGTGCTACATCATCCCCATGGACAGCGCCAACCAGAAGAACCTGTATGACGCCGCCGTTGAGATGAAGTATCTGACCCGCAACGACGTGAAGGTCAACGTGGCCTCCAAGGAGTTCACCTATGACGGCGTGACCTATCCCGCCGGCACCATGGTGGTGTCCATGTATCAGGCCAAGCGCTCCCTGGCCAACAGTCAGCTGTTTGACGGCACCTTCATCAACGTATGGCGGGGCCTGTATTCCGAGAGCTTTGCCCAGCGCAGCAACGCCCGCGGCTATGACCGCATCATCGTGGCCGAGCCCGCCGCCTACAAGACCATCATGGCCGCCTGCCCCGAGACCATCAACTATACCCAGGCTCTGACCTATCTGGCCGCCTTCGCCACCCAGTTTGAGGGCGTGGAGAATGCCGACGTCATCATCGACAACGTGTCCAACGACTCCGCCGCCGCTGTCAACGCGCTGCTGCGGGCCGGCAAGACCGTTGCCATGATCACCAAGGGCGACGAGAAGGGCAACTTCATCTGCTCTTACGAGGACTTCCTCACCATCGCCAAGGACTATGTTATCACTGCCACCGGCGTGTACGGCGCGAACTACAAGGCCGCCGTGATCCTGAATCCTCTGGTGTTCCTGCCAGGCAAGCCTGCCAATAACACCTCCGGCTATGTGGAGACCACCCTGCGCTCCGGCTCCTACAACTACCGCTTCGACTGGCTGGCTCTGACCGCCATGGGCTTTACCATGACCGAGGATCTGACCAAGGCCAACGTCATCGTGGGCTCCCGCGCCCTCAGCGACGACGCCCTGGCCGCCGTGAAGGCCGGTACGCCTTACATGGGCTACAGCACCGGCGCCATCAGCGAATCTGCCCTCATGCAGGAGCTGGGCGTGGAGATCTCCTCCTGCACCATGGGCACCGACTTCCTGGGCCGGGTGGTATATCCCAACAACACCCTGGTCAACGCCAGCTACATCAATGAAGCTGACGACGTGATGTATGAGTACGGCACCAACTGGTTCACCAAGATTCCCGAAGGCGCTACCGTTCTGGTGCAGAACGCCGGCAAGACCCCGCTGCAGGGCTGCATCTGCCTGACGAACGATGAGCTGACCGAGCAGTTCAACCAGTACAACAACGGCGTGGTGGGCTTCGAGTATCAGAGCGGCAAGCTGGACATGGCCCTGTTTGCCAACGTCCTGAACCACAAGATTCACCAGACCGACGAGTACACCTTCATCAGCAACTTCATCTTCTCCCGCAGCCTCACTGAGACGGCCTACGAGGGCGTTGCCCAGCCCGAGAATCCCGATCCCGTGAACCCCGGCAAGCCCGAGGAGCCCGGCAAGCCCGACGCCCCCAAGACCGGCGACACCAGCAGCATCATCGTTTGGGTTCTGGCTACTTCCTTCACCGTGGTGATGATCCCCATGACCGTCACCCTGAAGCGCAAGGCCCGCTGAAAAGTCAACCGAAACCACACAGTCCCGCCCAACTGGCTGTGACGGCTTCCGCCGAACTCTCAACTGCATAAAAGAGGAGGCCCCGGACAGAAGTCCGGGGCCTCCTCTCAGCTTGTCAAAAAAGGGCGGTGCTTTTTTGACAAAAGAGATTTCGCTCCGACCCGCGCATTTTCAAAGCTTTCATAAAGGTTCTGAAAATGCAGTGATTGAAAGTGAAAGCCTCCCCGGATGGGTTTCTTTCGCAACGATCTTTCTTTCCAAAAGGCAGAGGCGATCTCTTTTTCACGGCAGCGCCCCCCACGAGGCTTCCGTTGGGCGTGTATGCCG
>ERZ773221.798-NODE-798-length-33980-cov-9.387207_pt1 | contig 33980 bp, 29 predicted proteins | sample MGYA00580994_ERZ773221 | MGnify/ENA primary metagenome ERZ773221 (study PRJEB29015, sample SAMEA2737758) | human gut metagenome | biome: human gut; feature: human-associated habitat; material: faeces | place: China | collected 2012 ... | reverse complement strand
TAAAGTTTCTAAGGGTTTTCAACTTACAGATTTTGGAACTATAGACACTGCTGCTTCTGCTTCGCTTGTGTGTCATTCCCTGGTGGTATTGGTAATAGCTTTCTCGTAACCTTTCGGGTATAAAAACTTATAATCACTTATAAGAAGTGAGGTTCTGAAAACTCTGCAGGTGACTGAATTTTAAGAACTTATGGGAGCTTATGAGGACTTATGAGCTGCGTGATTATTTTAACGTTAATTATTTAACGGATATGTAAAAAATTTAACGATCCCTTTGTGGGAAGTGCAGAAAATCCGCCGGAAGGGGAAAATGTCCTTGCTTAATAGTGGGGGAGACCGTATAATACTAAGCAGGTGAAACTGGCCTTGACGGAATGCTTTCCGGTCAGCGGCCCCCCATAATCACATAAATTACAGGAGGACAATTACATGAAAGTAGCGATTTTCGGCGCCGGCACCATGGGCAGCGGCATTGCTCAGGTTTTCGCGGCTAAGGGCCACACTGCCCTGATGTATGCAAGCTCTGTGGCTTCCGCTCAGAAGCACAAGGATAAGCTGGCTGCTTCTCTGGCCAAGCGCGTGGCCAAGGGCAAGATGACCCAGGAGGCTGTGGACGCTCTGCTGGCCAACATCCTGGTGGAGGAGAAGTCCGCCTGCGCTGATGCCGATCTGATCATCGAGTGCGTCAAGGAAGATATGGCCACCAAGAAGGAGCTGCTCTGCGAGCTGGACGAGCTGTGCAAGCCCGAGGCCATCTTCGCTTCCAACACCTCCTCTCTGTCTATCACCGAGATGGGCAACGGCCTCAAGCACCCCGTCATCGGTATGCACTTCTTCAATCCCGTTCCCAGCATGAAGCTGGTGGAGATCATCCGCGGTGCCAACACCACTCAGGAGACCTTCGACGTCATCTACAAGCTGTCTCAGGAGATCGGCAAGGATCCCGTTGAGGTTGCTGAGGCTCCCGGCTTCGTGGTCAACAAGATCCTGATCCCCATGATCAACGAGGCCATCGGCCTGGTTGAGACCGGCGTTGCCTCTGTGGAGGATATCGACAAGGCTATGCAGCTGGGTGCCAACCATCCCATGGGCCCCCTCGCTCTGGGCGATTTCATCGGTCTGGACGTGTGCCTGGCCATCATGGAGACCCTCTTCAACGAGACCGGCGACGGCAAGTATCGTCCCGCTCTGCTGCTGAAGAAGATGGTCCGCGGCGGCCTGCTGGGCCGCAAGTCCGGCAAGGGCTTCTACGATTACAGCAAGTAAATCATCCCATGACCGGGCCGCTGAAAAGCGGCCCGGTTTTTTACATTTTCAGACAATAAAACGTAAATTTTACAAGGATACTGGACCTTCCGACATATGAGACAGTTTTAGCGTTAAAAGTTTGGCAATTTTCACGAAGCGCTTTTCCTTGCCTTTCTTTCGCGGCTGCGTTATAATTTTCACATAGTAAAGGTGAAAAGTGGGCACTGGGTTGCAACAGGGGCGTTGCCGCTGTTGCGATTTCTTTGAGTTTTGGTGTTAAAAATGTAACAAAGTAATCGCTTTTTTACCGAAACTATCTCGTATTGCTTGTCCCGGAGGTCATGAAATTCTTTAAATGCTGACGGGAGATTGTAATAACCGAACAAGAAATTGTAGGAGGATCGAATCATGGATTTTCATCTGACAAACGAGCAGCAGATGCTCCGCAAGATGTACCGGGAATTCGCCGAGAACGAGGTCAAGCCTCTGGCTGAGGAGATCGATGAGGAAGAGCGCTTCCCCATGGAGACCGTCGAGAAGATGGCGAAGCTGGGCATGATGGGCATTTACTTCCCCAAGCAGTACGGCGGCGCTGGCGCCGATGTGCTGTCCTATGCAATGTGCGTGGAGGAGCTGGCTAAGGTCTGCGGCACTACCGCTGTTATCGTTTCCGCCCACACCTCCCTGTGTGCTGCCCCCATCTTTGAGAACGGCACCGAGGAGCAGAAGATGAAGTATCTGCCCGACCTGTGCTCCGGCAAGAAGATCGGCGCTTTCGGCCTGACCGAGCCCGGCGCCGGTACCGACGCCCAGGGCCAGCAGACCACCGCTGTGCTGGATGAGTCCGGCGAGAACTACATCCTGAACGGCTCCAAGTGCTTCATCACCAACGGCAACGTGGCTGATACCTTCGTCATCATCGCCGTCACCGGCAAGACCACCGACAAGCGCGGCCGCACCATGAAGGAGATCTCCGCTTTCATCGTGGAGAAGAACGACAAGGGCTTCTCTCAGGGCAAGCATGAGAAGAAGATGGGTATCCGCGGCAGCTCTACCTGCGACCTGATCTTCGAGGATTGCGTGATCCCCAAGGATCGTATGCTGGGCAAGAAGGGCGAGGGCTTCAAGATCGCCATGAAGACTCTGGACGGCGGCCGTATCGGTATCGCCTCTCAGGCTCTGGGCCTGGGCGAGGGCGCCGTGGAGGAAGCCATCAAGTATACCAAGGAGCGCGTCCAGTTCGGCAAGCGCATCTCCCAGTTCCAGAACACCCAGTTCCAGCTGGCCGATATGCACACCCGTATGCAGGCTGCGCAGTACGTGGTGTACGCCGCCGCTATGAAGAAGCAGAACCACGAGCCCTATTCCATGGACGCCGCCATGGCCAAGCTGTTTGCTGCTGAGGCCGCTTCCGACGTCACCCGCCGCGCCGTGCAGCTGTTCGGCGGCTATGGCTACACCCGTGAGTATCCCGTGGAGCGCATGATGCGCGACGCCAAGATCACCGAGATCTACGAGGGCACTTCCGAGGTCCAGCGCATGGTCATCTCCAGCCACCTGGGCGTTAAGTAATTGAGGAGGTAAAAGGTAAAATGAAAATTCTTGTTACTGTGAAGCAGGTTCCCGATACCTCCGGTAAGGTGGCAGTGAACCCCGACGGCACCCTGGATCGTGCCTCTATGCAGACCATCATCAACCCCGACGACCTGAACGCCGTTGAGGCCGCCCTGGCCCTGAAGGACGAGCTGGGCTGCAAGGTCGTGGCGTTCACCATGGGCCCCCCTCCCGCAGAAGGCATGCTGCGTGAGCTGATGGCCATGGGCGTGGACGAGGGTGTTCTGATCACCGCCCGCGAGTTCGGCGGCTCCGACACCTACGCCACCTCCCAGATCATCGCCGCCGGCATCGATACCTACGGCGTGGAGGAGGATGACATCATCCTGGCCGGCCGTCAGGCCATCGACGGTGATACCGCTCAGGTTGGTCCCCAGATCGCTGAGAAGCTGCATCTGCCCCAGGTGACCTATGCCGGCGAGATCACCAAGGACGGCAATACCCTGACCGTCAAGCGTATGCTGGAGGACGGCTATATGACCGTGAAGGTCAAGACCCCTTGCATGATTACCTGCATCAAGGAACTGAATCAGCCCCGTTACCTGTCCGTGGGCGGCGCTTTTGAAGCCTATTCCAAGCCCCTGGTCACCATGACCTATGAGACTCTGAAGGATCATCCCCTGATCGACAAGAGCACCATCGGTCTGGCCGGCTCTCCCACCAATATTCTGACCTCCTTTACGCCTCCTCAGAAGGGCGCCGGCATGATGCTCGAGGGCGCCGGTAAGGAGACTACCGACAAGCTGGCAGGCATCCTGGCCGCCAAGCATATCATCTAAGGAAGGAGATAAGAAAATGGCTTTTAATAGTGCTGATACCGCTGCCTTCAAAAACGTTTGGGTTTTCTGCGAGCAGCGCCAGGGCGTGATGATGCCCACTACGTTCGAACTGATCTCCGAGGGCCGGAAGCTGGCTAATGAGCTGGGCGTTGAGCTGTGCGGCATTCTGCTGGGCGACAACGTGGACGGCATCGCCGCTGAGCTGGGCGAGTATGGCGCGGACAAGGTTTATGTGTACAACTCCCCCCTGCTGAAGGATTTCACCACCGATGCCTATACCAAGGTGATCGTGGAGGCCGTTGAGGAGATCAAGCCCGAGGTGCTGCTGTTTGGTGCATCCAACATCGGCCGTGACCTGGCTCCCCGCTGCGCCGCCCGTCTGCACACCGGCCTGTGCGCCGACTGCACCCACCTGGACATCGACATGCCCAACTACAAGGGCTTCCTGAAGGAAGCCTCCACCCTGCCCGAGGAGCGCATCGAGAAGCTGGGCACCGTGATGATCAACCGCGAGCCCCATCCCGTGGATCGCGACCTGAAGATGACCCGTCCCGCTTTCGGCGGTCACCTGATGGCCTCCATCATCTGCCCCCGTTTCCGCCCCGCTATGGCTACCGTCCGTCCCGGCGTTATGAAGAAGCGCCTGTGCAAGAAGGACGTTGAGATTCTGCACCCCGCCTTCGCTCTGGAGGCCTCCGACATCCACACCGAGGTCACCGAGACCGTGAAGGCTGCCAAGAAGCTGGTTGACCTGATCGGCGCCGACTTCATCGTGTCCGTGGGCCGCGGCATCAGCAAGGACGTTGAGGGCGGCATCAAGCTGGCCGAGGAGCTGGCTGAGGTTCTGGGCGGCGTCGTGGGTTCCTCCCGCGCCTGCGTGGACGCCGGCTGGATCTCCGCTGACCACCAGGTCGGCCAGACCGGTAAGACCGTGCATCCCAAGGTCTATGTTGCTCTGGGTATCTCCGGCGCTATCCAGCACAAGGCTGGTATGCAGGATTCCGAGTGCATCATCGCCGTGAACAAGAACGACACCGCTCCCATCTTCGAGGTGGCTGACTACGGTATCGTGGGCGACCTGTTCAAGGTCGTGCCCGAGCTGATCGAGTCCATCAAGGCTCAGAAGGCTGCCAAGTAAGGTTCGTTCCTTATTGACACGGATTCCCCCTCCGGTTATACCGGAGGGGGAATTTTTGCGCGAAAAACTGCGGATGAGGTGCTGCGGCCGGGGGGGCTCCTTCGCAGCAAGTCATGGGACCGGGGACCATTTGGGTGAGAAGGAAGAAGCGCTGCGGGTGTGGACCGCAGCGCTTCTTCTGCGCACGGAGAGGAGACGTTCAGCCCACAGAGAAAAGTGTGAATTAATTGTTAATATCAAGTAAAAGCCAAAAAATCGACGAATAAAATGTTCCAATTTCGGACATTTTTGTAAAACTGTATAAGACCGCAGGGTTGACTTTCCTGGGGCGGGGGACTACAATACCATACTGTTCAAGGAGTAATTTCAAAGGAAAGGGAGGATGAATCATGGAAAAGATTCTGGCAGTCGCCATATTCGTGGTGATGTTCGGCTTCATTATCTGGGACCGCTTTCCCCGTCAGTGGGTGACGCTGATCAGCGGGGCGCTGGTTCTGGCGCTGGTGTTCGGCCTGTGCATGCATGACGGCGGGGCCATCTGGGAGACGCTGAACCTGAGCTGCTTTGCGCAGAAGGGGTTCTGGATCGGGTCATCCGAGTCCAGCACCGGCATCAACTGGTCCACCATTGTGTTTATTGCCGGCATGATGGTGATGGTAGAGGGCATGGGCCATGCGGGGATCTTCCAATGGCTGTGTCTGAAGATCGCGAAGCTGGTGAACTATCGGACGGTGCCGCTGCTGATCTGCTTCATGGTGATGTCAGCGCTGCTGGCTATGTTCATCGACAGCATTACGGTGATCCTGTTCCTGGCTGCCGTGACGGCGGAGCTGGCCAAGACCCTGTATTTCGACCCGGTGCCTATGATCCTGGCGGAAATCTTCTGCGCCAATCTGGGCGGATCGGCTACCATGTGCGGCGACCCCCCCAATATCATCATCGGCACGTCCCTGGGGCTGAGCTTCTTCGACTTCCTGGGCAACACCGGCGTTATCGCCGGGGTGTGCCTGGTGTTCACGGTGGTGTATTTCTTCCTGTGCTTCCGCAAGCCTCTGGCCGAAAGCGAAAAGAACCGCCCGGCCAATGTGGTGTACCCCGACGCGGCGTCGGCGGTGAAGAACCGGGCGGGCTTCTATGGCTGCGGAGCATCGTTCCTGGTGGTGGTGGTCCTGCTGATCACCCACGCCCAGACGGAGCTGACGGTGGCCACCATCGGCTGCATCGCCGCAGCGCTGATGAGTCTTGTGACGCTGCTGACCAGCGGAAGAAAGGCTGCCGCGGGGCTGTTTGCCCGGGTGGACTATAAGACGCTGCTGTTTTTCACGGGGCTGTTCGTGGTGGTGGCCGGGCTGGAGCGTACCGGCTGCCTGGGCGTGTTGGCGGACGGCATCGCCAGGCTCAGCGGCGGCAAGGCCGTTGTGATGGTGGCCATCATCCTGTGGGTGTCCGCTGTGGCCAGCGCCTTTGTGGACAATATCCCCTTTGCGGCTACCATGGTGCCGGTGATCCAGGCTATGGCCCAGACCCAAGGCGTTGACCTGCATGTTCTGGCGTGGGCCCTGTCTATGGGCACGGATCTGGGCGGCAGCGCAACGCCCATCGGAGCCTCCGCCAATGTGGTGGGGACGTCGGTGGCCGCCAAGAACGGACATCCCGTGACCTGGGGCAAGTATTGCCGGTACTGTGCGCCGGCTACCATCATGGTAATGGCGGTGTCTATGGTGTGCATCGTGGTGCGGTACATGTAAACAGGCAAAAAAAGAGGACCTGAAAAAGGTCCTCTTTTTTTGCCGTAATTGCTTATTTATCCTTGGAAAAGATTTTGAAAATGTCGTCGTAGGCGCGGTCGATGTTTTCCCGGGCGGTGCTGGCCTCCCGGTCCACGGCGTCATTGAGCTGCTGGGCCTGCTGAGACATCACCGGCTGCTGGGGCACGGTCTGCGTCTGCTGTACGGGCTGGGCAGACTGCACGGGCTGAGCCGGTTTGGCGGGCTGAGCCGGTTGGGCGGGCTGAGCCGGTTGGGCGGGCTGCTCCGCCTGGGGCTTGTTTTCGGCGAAGCCGGTGGCGATGACGGTGACGCGGATCTCGTCCTCCAGGGACTCGTCAAAGGTGGCACCGAAGATGGTGACGGCATCGGGATGAACGGCGTCCTGGACCAGGCTGGCGGCCTGCTCCACCTCCTCCAGGCCGATGTCCATGGAGCCGGTGACGTTGATCAGGACGCCGTGGGCGCCGTTGATGGACGTCTCCAGCAGAGGGCTGGAAATAGCCATCTTGGCGGCCTCCTCGGCCTTGCCCTTGCCGGCAGCACGGCCCACGCCCATGTGGGCCAGGCCCGCGTCCTTCATCACCGTGGTGACGTCGGCAAAGTCCAGATTGATGAAGCCGGTGTCGCGGATCAGGTCGGAAATGGACTGCACGGCCTGGCGCAGCACATCATCGGCGATCTCAAAGGCATTGGCAAAGGTGATCTTCTGATCGGTGGCGTATTTCAGGCGCTCGTTGGGGATGATGACCAGAGAATCCACCCGGCTGCGCAGCTCCTCGACGCCCTTTTCCGCCTGCATCATCCGGCGGCGTCCCTCGAAGGAGAAGGGCTTGGTGACTACGCCTACCGTCAGTACGCCCAGCTCACGGGCGATTTCCGCCACCACAGGGGCAGCGCCGGTGCCGGTGCCGCCGCCCATACCGGCGGTGATGAACACCATATCGGTGCCCTCCAGGGCCTTGGTCAGCTGGTTGCGGCTCTCCTCGGCGGCCTTCTGGCCCACCTCGGGGTTGGAGCCGGCACCCTTGCCGTGGGTCAGCTTCTCGCCGATCTGAATTTTATAAGTAGCGCTGGACGCATTGAGCACCTGCTTGTCCGTGTTGACGGCCACGAAGTCCACGCCCTTGGTGCCGGTGCGCACCATGCGGTTGACCACATTGTTGCCGCCGCCGCCGACGCCGACGACCTTGATATTGACCACATTTTCGGGGCCGGTTTCCATTTCAAATGCCATGACGGTTCCTCCTGCCAGTATATATCGAAAGATGATCGTATGCAATATAACGTGCTTTTTCTATTGTATAACGGATTCAGTGACCCGTCAAGGGGCGGGGGATGATTTCCCGGAAAAAGTTGCGGTTTAGCCGGGAATGAACCGGGCCTTGCCGTCCTTGTCCCACTGAATGGTGCCCTGGTCGCTGCCGTCCAGACGGCCGATCACCGCCGCCAGGTAGTTCAGGCGGTAATCAAAGTCGTCGTCCTTTTTCAGGACCACATCGAAGCGGTCCAGATAGCGCAGGGTGATGCGGCTGGGGTCCTCCAGGTCGATGGACTGGACGCTGCCGGCCATGTCCTTGCTCAGCAGCTGCTGCCACAGCTGCCGGAGTGTGTCCCATTTGTCGGTGTTATCCGGCACGGCCAGCCAGTTCAGCTGGGGGGATGTCAGGGCCAGGCCCGTGACCAGGGGGTAGGACTCCCCCTGGCCGGGCTGGAGCTTGTCGATGAGCTTGCCGCTGCCGTTGAGAAGCCACACCGCGCCATCCTGCTCCAGGGCCAGAGGGTGGGCGCACTCGGTGATCTCAATATGCAGGGCGTTGGGCAGCTGGCGGCGGATGCGGACGGACTCCACATAGGGCAGCTGCTCGGTAATGGATGCGGCGGCCTGGTGCTTGTTCAGCAGGAACAGGTTCCCGCCCTGGCGGATGCCGCTGGCCTGAAGCACCTGCTGCTGGGAATAGCGGGAGGTGCCGGTGACAAAAATCTGCTCCGCCTTGAAAAACAGGGACAGGGCCGCCACAATGGCGCCGCAGATCAGAACAAACGTAAGAAGTCTATAGAGAAACGCAAGACTGCCCTGCCGCTTCCGGCGGCGGCTGCGTCTGTGCTTGCGGGGTTGGGTCATTGGAAGCTCCTCCCTCTGTGATATCTGTGTGTATGTGGGCCCCCAGGCGGGCCAGGTCGCCGGGCAGGTCGCTGTAGCCCCGGCGGATGTGGTGGAGGTGCTCCACCGTGGTGACGCCGTGGGCCTGGAGCCCGGCAATCACCAGGGCGGCTCCGCCCCGAAGATCCATAGCCCGGACCCGGGCGGCGTGGAGCCGGTCAACGCCGCATACCACCGCCACCCGGCCCTCCAGCCGGATGTCGGCCCCCATGCGCACCAGCTCGGGCACATGGCGGTAACGGCTCTCGAAAATGTTTTCCACGAATACGGTGGTGCCGCTGCTGCGCAGCAGCGACGCCATCAGCACTGCCTGGGCGTCGGTGGGGAAGCCCGGATACGGTGCGGTGCGAATGGGACTGACGGCCCGCAGATGCCCGTCGGAGGTCAGCCGGATGCCGTCGTCCCGGCAGACCAGACCGCAGCCGGCCTGGCGCAGCACGCCGGTAACGGTGGACAGGTGGCGGTAGTCTATGTCACGGAGGAAGATGTCCCCGCCGGAGGCGGCTGCCGCCGCCAGATATGTAGCCGCCGCGATGCGGTCCCCTAAAATCCGGTGGCAGCAGCCATGGAGCGGCTCCTCCGCGCCTTCGATGACCACGGTGGAGGTGCCTGCGCCGTGAACGCTGGCCCCCAGCTTTTGCAGAAAGGCCTGCAGGTCCACGATCTCCGGCTCCCGGGCAGCGTTGGAAACGGTAGTGACGCCCTTGGCACCGATGGCGGCCAGCATGGCGTTTTCCGTGGCCCCCACGCTGGGGATGCTCAGAACGATCTCGGCCCCGGCGAGGCCGGAGGCGGTGCAGTCCAGGCTGCCGCCCTCCTCCCGGATACAGGCACCCAGGGTCCGCAGGGCGGACAGGTGCAGGTCGATGGGCCGGGCCCCGATGGCGCAGCCGCCGGGGTACGACAGCTCCGCCTGACCGCAGCGGGCCAGAATGGCCCCCAGAAACACCACAGACGAGCGCATGCGGCGCATAAGCCGGTCCGGAATGTCCCAGCGGGTCAGCGTGGAAGAATCCACCTCCAGGTCCGGGCCGTTCCAGCGAACGGCGCAGCCCAGGTGCCGCAGGATGTCAATGGACGTGTCCACGTCCTCCAGATGGGGACAGCGCTGCAGAACGCAGACGTCCCCACTGAGAATACACGCTGCCAGAATGGGCAGCACGCTGTTTTTTGCCCCCTGTACCGTCAGGTCGCCGGACAGGCGGCGTCCCCCTTCTATCATCAGGCTCATATGCCCCCGCCTTTCATAGCTTTTTCCCGCTATCCTATGCAGGGGGTGGGGCAGGGGGTTACTTGCGGATGCTCATGACGGTGTCATAGAGACGCTTTGTGGCGTCCCGGATGCCCAGCTCCGCCATGCCGCGGCTCATGTCCGCCTGGCGCTGGGGGTCACGGAGAATGTCCCGGGCCGTCCGGTACAGAGCCTCGCCGGAGGCCTCCGCCTCCAGCAGCACCACGGCTCCGCCGTGCTGCTCCAGAATGCGGGCGTTCTTCTCCTGGTGATTGTTGGTGACGTAAGGGGAGGGGACCAGGATGGCCGGAGTGGCCAGGGCCGTGATCTCGCTGATGGTGGAGGCGCCGGCCCGGCAGATCACCAGGTCTGCCGCCCGCATGACGGGAGCCATGTCGTAAATATACTCCCGGACGTCCAGCCCGGGGACATGGTCCAGGCCGTCTGCCCGCAGGCGGGCGGTCATGGCGGGGTAGCCGCTTTTGCCCACGCCGTGGATGTGGTGGAAGGGCATGCCGTCCGCCGCCTCCAGGCGGAAGAAATCCTCCATGTGGGCGTTCATATGGCTGGCGCCCAGGCTGCCCCAGAAGGACACCACCAGAGGCCGGTCATCGGTCAGGCCCAGCTTTTCCCAGGCCTGGGCACGGGTCAGGTCAAAGAAGTCGCCCCGCACCGGGGTGCCGGTGACGACGATCTTGTCGGGATGGCGATAGTGCTGGCGGCACTCCTCGAAGCCCACCATGATGCGGTCGGCGGAGCCCTCCAGCATTTTGGTGGTGAGGCCCGGGACCATGTTGGACTCGTGGACCGCCGTGGGGATGCCCATGCCGGCGGCGCATTTTACCACCGGATAGCTGGCATAGCCGCCGGTGCCCACCACCAGATCGGGACGGAAATCACGGAGAATGGCCCGGGCACGGCTGCGGGACCTGGCCAGCATGGCCAGGGAGTTCAGGTTGTGCCCCAGGCCGCCGTGGCCCAGGGAGCGCTGAAAGCCGCCCATGGGAATGCCCCGGAAGGGGTAGCCCGCCTTTTCCACCAGGTCCCGCTCCATACCGTCGGGGGTGCCCACAAACAGAAACCGGGCTTTGGGGTCCTGCTGCCGCATGTATCCGGCCAGAGCCAGGGCGGGGTTCACATGGCCCGCCGTTCCGCCGCAGGTAAAAATCACTTTCATTTTGCCGCGCCTCCTATCCGTTCTGCGGCGCAGGCATCTGCCGCGAAACGCTGAGTACGATGCCCATCTCCGCCAGCTGGCACAGCAGGGCCGTGCCGCCGTAGCTGAAGAAGGGGAGGGAAATACCGGTGGCGGGCACCAGGCCCGTGACCACCGCAATGTTCAGAAAGGTTTGCAGACTGGTGAGGGTCATGAAGCCTACCACCAGCAGAGCGCCGAACCGGTCCCGGGCGTGGAGGGCAATCCAGAAGCCCCGGAGGATCAGCAGGGCGAATACCAGCATGACGACGCAGGCACCCACCAGGCCCAGCTCCTCGCAGATCACGGCGAAGATGCAGTCGTTGTGCTCCTCGGGCAGGTAGAGAAATTTCTGCCGTCCCTTGCCCAGGCCCACGCCCAGCAGGCCGCCGGAGCCGATGGCGATGAGACACTGGGCGATCTGCCAGCCGTCGCCCCGGTACCAATCGGCGTTGAAGGGGTCCCGCCAGGTGTTGATGCGGTCCTCGCCATAGTGGAGGATGCCCTTTTTCACCAGGGTGACGTACAGGGTGCCCACCAAGCCCACGCCGACAATGCCGGTGGGGATCAGCCAGCCCTTGATGCCGCCCACGATCATCAGAACGATGCCGGTGCAGACAATGAGGATGGTGCCGGACAGATGAGGCTCCAGCATCATAAGGCCCGCGATAACGCCCAGGATCAGCAGATACGGCCAGATGCCCTGACGCCAGGTCTGCATTTTCTCGCGCTTTTTGGAGATGGTGGCGGAAAAGTAGATGACCACGGCGAGCTTGGCGATCTCGGAGGGCTGGAACCGCAGAACGGTGCCCTTGATGCCCAGCCAGCGGGTGGCGCCGTTTTCCGTGATGGCAATGGGGTTATGGGGAATGATGACCAGCACCAGCAGCGCCAAGGACGCCCATAGCAGCAGACGGCCCACGCCCCGCAGACGCTGATAGTTCAGCTTGCTGAGAGCGAACATAACGGCAAGGCCCAGCAGGGCGAAAATGCCCTGGCGGATGAAGTAGTACGCGCCGTTGCCGCCGTTTTCGTAGTAGGCGGAGGGGAAGCTGGCGGACAGCACCATGACCATGCCCATAGCCGTCAGCAGCAGCGTCAGCAGCAGAAACGGCAGATCCATAGGACCCCGGGCGGCTTCCCGGGACTGCTCCATGGCGTCCTGGCGCCGTTGGGCGCTCCAGGTCCCCACGGGACGTCGTTTGGTTGTGCGCAGGGCCATGGGCTCCCCTCCTTTCCGAAATGCTTTTGGTTATGCGCCGAAGCGGTCCATGACGCCCAGATAGGCCAGAACGCAGAACAGGGCGCTGACGGCGGCAAATACCGCCACGATTTTGGTCTCCTTCCAGCCGCACATCTCGAAGTGGTGGTGGAGGGGGGCCATCTTAAAGATCCGCTTGCCGTGGGTGAGCTTGAAATACGTCACCTGGATGATGTCGGACAGCGTCTCGCACAGATAGACAAAGCCTACCAGCAGCAGGATCAGGGGCATGTCATAGGCGAAGGCCAGGGCTGCCACCGCACCGCCCAGGAACAGGGAGCCGGTATCGCCCATGAACACCTTGGCGGGATAGTGGTTATAGCACAGGAAGCCCAGCAGGCCGCCCACCAGAGCGCCGGCAAAAACGCCCAGCTGGCCGAAGCCCTGCCACATGCCGCCCAGCACCGCGAAGAATACGGCCACCGGCACCGTGACGCTGGAGGACAGACCGTCGATGCCGTCGGTAATGTTCACGGCGTTGACGGTGCCGATGATGACAAAGGCGGCGAAGATCATATACACCACCCACGGCAGCACCAAGTGGGTGTTGAAGAAGGGAATATACAGGTTGGGGCTCAGCATGCCCTCGTACCGCATGAGACACAGGAAGGCAATGGCCGCCGCCAGCTGAAGCAGGAACTTCTGGGGGGCGGTGAGGCCGGTGTTGTGGTGATGCTTCACCTTCTGATAGTCGTCGATATAGCCGATGACGCCGAATACCAGGGCGAATACATAGACATACAGGTGGGTGAAGTTCCCCTCCAGCATGCCCCTCCAGCCCAGGATCAGAATGGCGATGCCGATGCCGATGATGAACATCAGGCCGCCCATGGTGGGAGTGCCCTGTTTGCCCTTGTGCCAGGTGGGGCCAACCTCCTTGATGCTCTGCCCGGCCTTCAGCCGGATCAGGGCGGGGATCAGCAGCTTACCGGCTGCCAGGGTGATCGCCAGGCTTACGACGCCTGCCAGAATAATTTCCATCATGTTCTCTCCTTCCCGTCCCGTGGGGACGTGGTCAGCTTCCGTTTATATATTCCGCAATGATCTGCCTTTCATCCAATGGCAGCAGTTTTCCGTCTATTTCCTGGGTGGTCTCGTGACCCTTGCCGCACAGAAGAACGGTATCGCCGCTGCGGGCCAGGGACAGAGCCCGGAAAATGGCTTCCCGGCGGTCCGGCACCACCTGATGGCTGCCGGTGATGCCCGGGAGGATATCCCGGATAATGGCCAGCGGGTCCTCCGTCCGGGGATTATCGGAGGTGAGGATCGTCAGGTCGGCGTATCGGGAGGCCGCCGCGCCCATCAGGGGGCGCTTGCCGGGGTCCCGGCCGCCGCCGCAGCCGAACACCGCAATGAGCCGTCCGGAGGTCAGGGACCGGGCGGTTTTCAGGGCGTTTTCCATGGCGTCCGGCGTGTGGGCAAAGTCGATGAACACGCGATAGCCGCGCCCCGGCACCGGTACCGGCTCCATCCGCCCCGGAACAGAGCGGGACTGTCCCAACGCCTTTGCCGCGTCCGCCAGGGAAATGCCCGACAGGCGGGCAATGGACAGGGCCGCCAAGGTGTTGTACACGGTGAACATACCGGGGATGGGAACGGCGGCGGGAACCGTCGACGCGCCCTCCCGGGCGGTGAAGCGGACGCCGGCGGGGGAGAGGACCAGGTCCTCGGCCCGCAGGTCGCCGCTGCGGATGCCATAGCCATACACGGGGCAGACGCAGCCCCGGAGAATGCGGGAGGCCCACGGGTCATCCCGGTTCACGGCGGCCTGCCCGCACTGGCGGAACAGTGCGGACTTTGCCTGCGCATAGCGGTCCATGGTGCCGTGAAAGTCCAGGTGGTCCCGGCTGAGATTGGTGAAAGCGGCTATAGTATACGCCAAGCCGCAGACGCGGTCAAGTGCCAATGCGTGGGAGGATACCTCCATCACCGCGTGGGTGCACCCGGAATCGGCCATTTGCCGCAGCAGACGCTGCACCTCCCAGGATTCGGGGGTGGTGCGGCGGGAGGGGAGGACCGTGTCCCCGATGCGGCAGCCGTTGGTGCCCATGAGACCGCTCCGTATGCCCAGGGTCTGGAGCATGCCTGCCGTCAGCCAGGCCACGGAGGTTTTTCCGTTGGTGCCGGTGACGCCGATGAGGTGCAGCTCCCGGTCCGGGTGGCGGAAGAAGTTTCCGGCCATCCGGGCCAGGGCCTGCCGGGTGTCGGGGACAATGACGTAGGGCAGGCCCTCCACCGGATGGGTGGATATGGCGCAGGCTGCGCCCCGCTGCCGGGCCAGAGCCGTATAGTCGTGGCCGTCGGCGGCGGCACCGTGGATGGCCACAAACGCCTGACCGGGCTGTATCGTGTGGGAATCATAGCCTGCGCCGGTGACGTCCCGGGGCAGGTCCGGCGATGCGTCCCGGATGGGAACGCCTGCCAGCAGGTCCCGCAGATTCACAGAGGGGACTCCTTTCCCTTAGTCTGTCATATTGGTATCGCCCAGCTGGACGGTGATCACCGTGCCGGCAGGCACCTGCTGCCCGGCCTCCAGGCTCTGGCTCAGCACCCGGATATTGCCGGAGGTGGTCTGCGTGGCGCCGCTGAACCGCACCAGGAGCCCGGCGTTGGTGGCGGACACGTTGGCCTCCGCCGCCGTTTTGCCCACCAGCTGGGGAACGGTGTACATGGTGTTGGGCTTTTCGGCCCCGGCATAGAGAATGATCGTGGCCTTGCCGGGGATCACCGCGCCGCCGGCAGGAGTCTGGTCCGTGACGGTGCCGCCGGAGCCTACTACCTTGCAGGTGAAGCCCCGGGCCTCCATACGGCTCCTGGCATCCTCCACGGTGCTGCCGATGACATAGGGAACGGTGGTATCCGCGCCCAGCAGCTCCTCGGCGCTGTAGGTGGGCTCAATGCCCAGATAGGGCAGGATATCCGCCATGATCTTGCTGTTGACAGGGGCCACCATGCTGCCGCCGGACACGGAGGTGCCGGCGCTGCGGCTGGGAGTATCCATGGTCACCAGGATGATGACCTGGGGATCGTCCGCCGGGGCAAAGCTGACAAAGGAGACCACCAGGTCGCCGGTCTGGCCCTTGTCGGCGGTGCCGGTTTTGCCGCCTACGCGGTAGCCCTTCACCTGGCCGTTGCGGCCGGTGCCGTCGGACACCACATATTCCAGGCATTCCCGGACATGGGCGCTGGTCTCCTCGCTGATGACCTGGCGCACGGGCGTGTTGTCATGCTGATAGGTGACGTTGCCGTCACTGTCCACGATCTGCTCCACCAGATAGGGGGCGTGCAGATAGCCGCCGTTGACGCAGGCCGCCTGGGCCGCAATCAGGGCCATGGGGGTGACGTTGAAGTTCTGGCCGAAGGCGTAGCAGGCCAGGTCCAGCTGGGTGAAGCTCTCGGGACTGGCGAACACGCCGCTGGCCTCGCCGTCCAGATCCACGCCGGAGCCCTGCATGAGGCCGAAGTCGTTCATATATTCATAGAACTTCTCGTTGCCCAGCTGCAGACCGAAGGTGATAAAAGCGGGGTTGCAGGAATGGGCCGCGGCCTCCTTCAGGGTCTGGGTGCCGTGGGTGCCGGTGCAGTGGATGGTGGCGTCGGACACATGGATGCCGCCGGTGCAGGTATAGGTGGTGTTCATATTGATGAGCCCCTCCTCCATGGCGGCGGACATGGTGAGGATCTTGAAGGTAGAGCCGGGCTCGTAGGTGTCGTTGAGGGTCTTGTTGCGCCACTGCTTCAGCAGCTGATCGGAGGTGTCGGTGAGATTCTTTTTGAACAGGTCGTTCTGGACGGTAAAGGCGTTATTGAGGTCATAGGTGGGGTAGGACACCATCCCCAGAACGCCGCCGGTCTTGACGTCCATGACGATGCCGGTGGCGCCGTTCTCCGCGCCGTATTTATCGGCCATTTCACCTACATATTTTTCCAGATAATACTGGACGTTGGCGTCCAGGGTCAGGACCAGGTCCTGACCGCTCTGGGCGGCGAAATACTGCTCGTATTCATAGGGAAGGGGATTGCCCCGTTCGTCCTTGGCGGTGACCACCAGGCCGGTCTGGCCCTGGAGGTATTTGTCATAGCGGGACTCCAGGCCGTACAGGCCGGTGTTGTCGGTGCCCACAAAGCCCAGAACATGAGAGGCCAGGGAACCGTAGGGGTACACCCGCTTGGATGTTGCAGTCAGGTCCAGCCCCTCAACCTTCAAATCATTGATGAGCTGACGGATCTGGTTTGCCGTATCCTCATCCACTTTTTTGGCCAGAAGTTCATACTGCGAGTCGGTGTTGTTCATGCGCTCCCTGACGTCGTCCTGGGATATGCCCAGGATATCAGCCAGGCTGGCGGCCAGGGAGTCATAGTCCCAAAGAACCGTTGTGTCCTCGGACTGAGGCGTCTCGCCCTTCTTCAGCTGGGCGTTTTCCAGGCGGATCTTCTCCAGCCGCTCTGCCTCATCATCCAGCTGCTTTTTCATGTGGTAGGGGGACATCACAACGTCCTCCGTGGACACGGACACCGCCAGCTGACTGCCGTTGCGGTCGTAGATGGTGCCCCGGAAGGCGGAAACCACCGTCTGGCGGGTCTGCTGGTCCAGAGCCCTGGTCTGGAGCTCCTTATGCCGGGTGATCTGAAGGTGGTACAGCTGGAAAAACAGGATCACGAACACCAGGATGCCCATGACCAGCATCAGCCAGAAGGTGCGGCTGCGGACGGTGCGGGTGGCCTGCCGGGCGTAGAACTCCGGCGGGCGGCCAGGGGCCTGGGGCTTGCCGGGGGCGGTCTGGGGCCGCTGGGACTGGGATCGGGGGGTTCTCTTTCTGCGACTGAACATGGGTGTCTCCTTCCGCCGGAATGCCAAGGCAAGGAGCAAGAAGTTTCCTTCTCACTCCTTGCGCGTTTTCACTATATGGCGGCGCTCAGCGGAAATATTCCACCACCGCGCCGATGCCGTCCTTGAGCCAGGTCCATGCCTGGGCCAGGGGTCCGGTGCTTTCGGGACGACAGATCTCGGCCATATCCGCACCGCCCAGCTCGATATACTCGATCTGGTCGCTGGTAGGCTTGGTCATGCCGGCCGCCTGGGCGGCGGCCTTTACGGCGGCCTGGTCGAAGGCCTTTTCATATGCCACGCCCAGGGCCACGCGCTCCTCCTGGACCTGCTGGAGCTGGGACTGCTTGGCGGTAAGGTCATGGCTGGCCTGGGTCAGCTTCACATAGCCCATCATCAGCACCACTACCATCAGGGCCAGAACGGCCACGCCGCCCACCAGAATGGGGGAGGCGTGCTCCCGGGGGCGGGCCGCCGGACGGCGGCGAGGCTCCCGCTGGGGGCGGATATCCCGCTCCGGGCGGCGCAGGGGCTCCTGGGGCTGGCGGACGGCGTTGCCGTCAAGCTGCTCCCAGTTCAGGGTATTCAGGTCATAAGCCAGGCTGCCGAACACCGGCTCGTTATTCATCCTGTTCTTGTTCTCCGCCATGGTAGGGCAGCTCCTTTCATATGTTGAAATCGTTTCCGAAAACGGGGGGGAAAATTTACAGCTTTTCCGCCACGCGCAGCTTGGCACTGCGGGCGCGGGGGTTATAAGTCAGCTCTGCGGGGCCGCAGACGATGGGCTTGCGGTTCACCAGACGCACCGTGGGCTTCTTGCCGCAGACGCAGACCGGGAAATTCGGGGGGCAGGTGCAGCCGGTGGCCAGCTCCTGGAGGGTTTTCTTGACAATGCGGTCTTCCAGAGAGTGGAAGGTAATGACGGCCAGGCGGCCGCCGGGGGCCAGACGCTGGGCCGCAGCCCGGAGCATGGCGGTGAGCTCGTCCAGCTCGCCGTTGACGGCGATGCGCAGGGCTTGGAAGCTCCGCTTGGCCGGATGCTGCTTTTCCCGCAGAGCCTGGGGCGGCATGGCACTTTTGATGAGCTCCACCAGCTGGCCGGTGGTCTCGATGGGAGCTTCCTCCCGGGCGGTGACGATGCGTCTGGCAATGGCCGGGGCATAGCGCTCCTCGCCGTATTCATAAAGGATGCGGCGCAGCTCCTCATAGGGCCATTCGTTGACCACGGTGCGGGCCGTCAGGCCGGCGGTGCGGTCCATGCGCATGTCCAGGGGAGCGTCGTGCATGTAGGAGAAGCCCCGCTGGGCGTCGTCCAGCTGGGGAGAGGACACGCCCAGGTCGAAGAGCATGCCGTCCACCGCCGGGACGTTCAGATCGTCCAGCACCTGGGCCACGCAGCTGAAGTTGCTGTGAACCAGGGTGACGCGGTCTATATACGGGGCCAGGCGGCGGCGGGCGGCCTCCAGGGCGGTTTCGTCCCGGTCCAGGCCGATGAGGCGGCCGCCGGCGTTCAGGCGGCGGACGATCTCCCAGGAGTGGCCAGCCCGGCCCAGAGTGCCGTCCAGGTATATGCCGCCGGGGCGGATGGCCAGGCCCTCCATGCACTCGTCCAGCAGAACGGGGCGGTGGCCGAAGGCCACATCGGCGGCTTCATTTCTGTCAAATGCCACGGCTCACATCCCCATTTCTTCCATCGCCTTCTCCAGCTCACCGGAGCTGAAGGCCTCGTCCTCCATTTTTTGCCAAAGAGCGGCGTTCCAGATCTCGGCCCGGTCGAAGATGCCGATGATGACCACCTCTTTTTCCAGGTTGGCATACTGCCGCAGCTTGGCGGGCAGGAGAATGCGGCCCTGGGCATCGGGGACACAGTCGGTCATATAGGCGTACATCATCCGCAGGCGCTTGATCTCAGTGAAGCTCTTGCCCTTCAGACTTTCGTTGAACCGGGCCCAGCCCTCGTCGGAGTAGACGGACAGGCAGTGATCCTGGCCAATGGTGACGTGGAGGGTGCCGCCCAGCTCGTCCCGGAGCTTGGTGGGGATAAACAGACGGCCCTTGGCGTCAATGTTGTGCGCATATTGACCGTTCATGCCTGCTTCCCCTCCCCTCGGCGCTGTTTTGTGGGAAAACCGTGGGCCATCGCCACACAATCATGGGTTTTGCCACCATTTTGTCCCACATCGAAATCAAAAAAAAGACACCATCAGATATGTATTTTTATTATATAGCAGGGTATAGGATTTTGCAAGAGGTTTTTTTGACCATATTCTCCGGGAAATTTGTCCAATTTCAGGTGTTTCCAGGAAATTCCTGCACTTTTTGAAACGTTTGTTCTATAACGGCGCAAAAAAATCGCATACCGGCGTGAAAACAGCGGCCGGTATGCGGATATGCGGTAAAAGAAGAATGCGTGCCAGCAAAATGCACAGAAAACGCCGGAAAATTTCGTCAATCCTCCGAAGCCTGCTTGGTAGGATCGGACTTGAGCTTTTCCTGGCAGACCTGCATCTGCTCGGCGGAGGCGCTGCGGAAGCGGACGCGGGACTCCCGGACCTCGTCCAGGGCGGCCTGGATGGCCTCCTCCGTGCGGCGCAGAGCGTCCTCGGTGTAGGTGTTGGCCACCTGATACAGCTGGCGGCTGCGGTCCTCCGCCTGGTGGATGATCTCGCTGCTGCGGCGCTGGGCCCGCTGAATGGTTTCGCTTTCGGAGACGATGGTCTTGGCGTCCTCCTGGGCCTTTTCCAGCATGCGGCGGGACTCCTCCTGGGCCTGGTCCCGCAGGCGCTTGGCCTCGTCCTGGGCCTGGTCCAGCATACGCTTGACCTCGCGATTGGCCTTGTCCACATACTGCTCCTTGGACTTCATCAGATCCTGCGCCTTGCTGAGCTCTGCGGGGAGCTTGGTGCGGACCTCGTCCAGCAGGTCCAGGGCTTCCTCCCGGTTGATAATGCATTTTTCGGAGCTGAAGGTAGCTCCCCGGGCCTCGTCGATCATGCCGTACAGCATGTCAAGGAGCTTCTGTACGTTTTTATCTTCCATTTATGACCGTCCTTTCCACTGCGCGGCCACCGGGGCCGGCACATATTGTTCCATGGGCTGTCCGTAGCGGAGCATTTCCCGGACCATGGTGCTGCTGAAATGCTGGTAGGCGGGACTGGCCGGCAGGAATACGGTTTCCAGTCCCGGCAGGATGCCCCGGTTGATGCTGGCCATCTGGTACTCCTGGTCGAAATCCGTGGCGTTGCGCAGACCCTTTACCAGAACGCAGGCACCCTTGTCCCGGGCGTACTGCGCCAGCAGGCCGGTGTAATGCTCCGCCGCCACATTGGGCAGGTCCGCCACGGAGCGGCGGATCATCTCCACCCGTTCGTCGGCGGAGAACATAGGCTTTTTGTCGCAGTTGACCAGCACGCAGACGTACACCTGGTCAAAGCACTGGGCGGCCCGGCGGATAATATCCATATGCCCCAGCGTGATGGGGTCGAAGCTGCCGGGATAGATCGCAATTTTCATGGGGGTCATTCCTCGCTTCCCTGACGGTGGTAGACTGTCAGCTTGATCTTACCGTAGCGATACTCCCGGTAAAGGCGGTAGGGGGCCTCCAGGGCGGGCAAAACGGCGTCTGCCGGACTTTCCGCCATTATTATACCATGTTCGCGACAAATGTCAAACCCTGCAATATCCGAAAGAGCCTGCTCCAGCAGACCGGAGGCGTAGGGCGGGTCCAGGAAGATCAGGTCGAACTTTTCGCCGCTGCGCAGATAGGCCAGGGAGTCGCCGCTTCTGACCCGGGCCCGGTCCAAAAGACCGCACAGCTCCAGGTTATCCCGGACCAGCTTCACGGCGTCGGCGCGCTTGTCCACGAACACGGCCTCCGCCGCGCCGCGGCTCAGAGCCTCGATGCCCAGCTGACCGGTGCCGGCGAACAGGTCCAGCACCCGGCGGCCCTCGATGTCGAATTGCAGGATGGAGAACATGCTCTCCTTGACCTTGTCTGTGGTGGGGCGGGTGTCCATGCCCTGGAGCTCCTTGAGACGGCGGCCCCGGGCGGTTCCGGTGATGACTCTCATAGCGTTATCCCTTCGGATCGAAGCACTCGAAGATCACCAGGTTTCCCTGGGCCTCGGCGGCTTCCATCTCCTCTTTCGTTCGGATGGTCCAGTTTACCTCCTGGACATGGTAGAATTTCCGGCACCAGCGCAGACACAGGTTGTCCCGGTCGGAGAACCGGTAGGCGATGAAGTCGGGCCTCACGGCCACGTTGGAAAACAGATTCCCCAGAAGCCACATGGTGGACTTGCCGTGACCGGCGGTCTCACCATGGCGCAGGAACTGCTCAGACAGCTGGCCACGGACGATCTCGGGGCGGTTCTTTTTCAGCCAGATCAGGCAGCGGGGGTCGAAGGATTCGATGCAGTAATGAACCCGGTACCGGTCCAGCATGCGGCAGGTGGCCTCCGCCAGGGCGGCGTGGTTGCCCCGCTCGGCCTTCAGCTCGATGATCAGGGGCGTGCGGTCCTGGAACAGCTCCAGCACCTCCTCCAGCAGGGGGATCTGCTCATCGGTGCCCTCCAGGCGGTACCGCTTCAGCTCCTCCGCCGTCAGGTCCTCCACCAGCACGTCGGCGCCGGCGGTGCGCCTGAGGCTGGCATCGTGGATGACGGCCAGGCGGCCGTCCTTCATCAGGTGAACATCCAGCTCTGCGCCGCAGCCGTTTTCAATGGCCCGGCGGAAGGCGGCCATGGAGTTTTCGGGAATGCGGGGCTTGTCGTGATAGCCCCGGTGGGCATAGCGGAACAGCCGCAGCAGGCCCCAGGCGCTGTGGCCCCGGCGGCATTGCAGAAGCAGGGTGAAAAGCTCTCCCAGGATCAAAAGAACCAGCAATACGATCAAAACGGGCATTTTGCGTCAATCCTCCATCTCGTCCAGAGCTTCCAGACCGATCTTGGCCTGGGGCTTGCTGTCGCCATGGCGGACGAACAGCATGGTGACGAAGGCCAGAGTCGTGAATACGGCGGCGTAGGGGAACAGCACATGCATGCCGAAGCGGTCCATCAGCAGACCGGACAGCATAGGCGTGGCCACCTGGGCGGCCATGGAGGCGGTGTAGTAAAAGCCGGTATATTTGCCCACGTCGCCGCCGGAGCACATCTCCACCACCATGGGGAAGGAGTTGACGTTGATGGTGGCCCAGGCGATACCGGCCAGGGCGAACATGGCGTTCATCAGCATGGTGGGGCTTTCGGCGTTGAGGAAGGCGGCCACGGTGAAGGCGGTGGTCAGCATGACCACGCCGGCCAGGATGGTCTTTTTCCGGCCTGCCTTGGAGGCGATGAAGCCCACAGGCAGATAGGAGACAATGGCCGCCGCCTGAGCGATGATCAGCGTCAGGTTATAGTCCTTGTGCAGAATATTGCTGGCGTACACGGAATACTTGGAGGTGACGGCATTGTAGCCGAAGAACCACAGAACGATGGACAGAAGAAGGAAAATCAGGGACTTTACCTCGTCCACGGACAGCTTGCGGCCGCCTGCGGCCTCCTCCTGCTCCCGAGTCTCCTCCTCAATGCCCAGGGCCACGGCCTGCTGCTGCATTTCGTAGGCCCACTCCTTTTCCCGGACGGTGAGCATGAAAATCACCAGGGCGGAGAGCATGATGGCCGCAATGACGGCGAAATAGCCGGTGTAGCTCATCAGGGAGTTGCGGACGGCGGAGGTGGCGAACACCATGCCCAGAGCCAGCACCAGAATGCCGCCGGCGGAGCCCATCAGGTTGATGACGGCGTTGGCCTTGGAGCGCAGAGGCTTCAGGGTCACGTCGGGCATCAGGGCCACCGCCGGGGACCGGAACACGGCCATGGAAACCAGGACGATCAGCAGCAGAACGATGAAGAATACCAGGGTGGCGGGACTTTTGGCGGTGGCGTCCCAGGCGCAGGCCTGGCGGGCGGGGACCACATAGTTGGTATAATCGGGGTTGGTGACGGTCTTGCCGTCCTGCTCCACCTGGCTGCGGATCCGGATGAATTCCTCCTGGGTGAACTTCTGGCTCAGGACGAACTTGTCGCCGCTGGGGGTCAGCAGTGTCTCGTTGGCCTGGCGGTCGTAGATCTGCTCCAGGGCGGCGGGATCGTCGATGACGGAGACATCGGACAGGTGCTTCAGCTGGGCGTTGTCCACGAAGGACAGGGCAATGAGCATCACGGCGGCCACCAGCGTACCCACCACGATGAAGGGGGTGCGGCGGCCCCGCTTGCCCCGGTGCTTGTCGGAAATGGCGCCGAACAGGGGCAGCATGAACAGGGCCAGCACGTTGTCCAGGGCCATGATGACGCCGGACCATGCCTGGCTCATGCCGAATTTGTTGGTGAGGATCAGGGGGATGGTGTTGTCATAGGCCTGCCAGAACGAGCAGATCAGGAAGAAGGCAAAGCCCACGAAAATAGTCCGCTTATAGTTGAGTTTCATACAGTCTCCTCCAGTTTCCGGTACAGGGTACCGATGTCGGGATACACCCAGGTGGGGTGGATCTGATAGGTGTCGATGTCCGCCATGGTGCCCTCGCCGGACAGGACGAACACGGTGTCGATGCCGGCGTTGACACCGCAGGCAATGTCGGTGTACAGCCGGTCCCCCAGCAGCACCGTCTGCTCCGGGGAGAAGCCCGTGCGCTCCATAGCCAGCAGGGCCATCTGGGGCCTGGGCTTGCCGATGACCGTAGGCTCCCGGCCGGTGGCGGTGGTGAGCATGCGGCAGACGCTGCCGCAGTCGGGCACGGAGCCGTACCAGGTGGGGCAGACCCAGTCGGGGTTGGTGGCCACGAAGGGAACGCCCCGGTTCAGCAGAATGCAGGCGTCCTCCAGCTTCTGAAACGTGAGCTCCGTGTCGAAGCCGCACAGAAGCACCTCCGCCTGCTCCCGGTCCCGGGTCACGGGGATGCCGGCTCCGTCCAGCTGGGCCAGGAAGGAATCCGTGCCGAACACATAGCAGGTCTTTCCCGGCAGGGTCTCCCGCAGATAGCGGACGGTGGCATCCACGGAGGTGAGATAGTCGTCCCGGGTAGTCTCGATGCCCATGCGGCGGAGCTTTTCCATGTAGCCCTCCACGCCCCGGGAGGAATTGTTGGTCAGAAACAGATACCGGCCCCCCATGGCGCGCACATGGCGCAGGAATTCCGGTACGCCGTCGAACAGGCGGTCACCGATGTAGATGGTGCCGTCCATATCCAGCAGAAACAGCCGCTTATCCCGCAGCTTAGTCACGGAATCGTCTCCTTTGCACAAAAATACAGCATAAGGATACCACAAAGCTGCCGTGCTTTCAAGCACGGCGGGGCGTCTCAGGGAAAATTGTTTGGGAAAAGGGACGAAAAAAGCAAAAAAAGGCCGCCGCAGAGCGCGGCGGCCTTGAGCTTGTCAAAAAAGGCAATGCTTTTTGGGACGACAGGCAGCAGAGAGACTGCCTTCCATAGTAATTACTTTTTCAGGCGTTTGTCGCATTTCACGGCAAGGCGGGTGCCAACGGTCTGGAACAGCTGCACCAGCAGGATCAGCAGGATCACCGCCGCGAACATCACCAGGTATTTGTACCGGTAATAGCCGTAGTCAATGGCAACCTTGCCCAGGCCGCCGCCGCCGATGATGCCGCTCATGGCGGAGTAGCCCAGAATGGTGGTCAGGGCGATGGTGGCATTCTGGATCAGGGAGGGGACGCTCTCGGGGATCATCACCTTGCAGACGATCTGCATGGGCGTGGCGCCCATGCTCTGGGCCGCCTCAATAATATTGGGGTCTACCTCCCGCAGGCTGCTCTCCACCAGCCGGGCCACAAAGGGGAACGCCGCCACCACCAGGGGAACGATGGTGGCTGTGGTGCCCACGGCGGTGCCGATGATGAGCCGGGACAGAGGGAACACCATAATCATCAGGATCAGAAACGGGATGGAACGCAGCAGGTTGATGACCACGTTCAGCGCCGACAGCACCGGCTTCGGCAGGGGCAGGACGCCGTCCTTTTCTCCCGCCACCAGCAGCACGCCCAGCGGCAGGCCCAGCACCACGGCCAGGGCGGTGGACAGCACCGTTACATAAAACGTCTCCCAAAGCGCCATGGGGAACTGGGTCACAAAGGCCGTTTTCAGCTCCGCCAGGGACTCCGGCGTAAATAAATCAGTGTACATCCACGCTTACCTCCTCTGCCTGCAAATTGGGGATGCTGCGGAAAAACCCCATGGCCCGGTCCAGCTGTCCCCTGGGCACGCCCAACAGCATGCTGCCGTAGATCTCCTCCGACAGCTTCTGGGTGCTGGCGGAAATGACGTTGGCGTATATGCTTTCCTCCGCTGCCAGACGGGCCACCATGGGGATGGCCGTGGTCTGGGCGCTGCGGAAGATCAGGCGGATACGCCGCTCCTGACTGGGGTCGGACACGGCGGCATCGGCCCCGCCGGGGAACACCAGATGCCGGGCGGCCTGGGACCTGGGAGCGGAGAACACCGTGGATACCATGCCGTCCTCCACCACCTCGCCGTCGTCCAGAATGGCAACATGGGTACAGATTTCCTTTACCACACTCATCTGGTGGGTGATGACCACCACGGTGATGCCCAGCTGGCGGTTGATGTCCCGGATCAGCTCCAGAATCTGCCGGGTGGTCTTGGGGTCCAGGGCACTGGTGGCCTCGTCGCACAGCAGCACCTTGGGATTGGTGGCCAGGGCCCGGGCAATGGCAATGCGCTGCTGCTGGCCGCCGGACAGCTGGGCGGGGTACGCCTGGGCCTTGTCCGGCAGACCCACCAGCTCCAGCAGCTCCCGGGCCCTGGATTGGGCCTCCTTCCGGCTGACCCCGGCCAGCTCCATGGGGAAGCAGATGTTTTGCAGGCAGGTGCGCTGCATCAGCAGGTTGAACCGTTGGAAGATCATGGTGATCTCCCGCCGGGCGGCCCGGAGCTGGGCCGGGGTCATGGCGTCCAGCTGCTGGCCGTTGACGATGACCCGGCCCTCCGTGGGCCGCTCCAGCATATTGATGCAGCGGACCAGAGTGCTCTTGCCTGCGCCGCTCATGCCGATGATGCCATAGATATCGCCGCTGGCGATGGTCAGGGATACGTCCTTCAGAGCGTCCACCCGCCCACCGGCGGTCTCAAAGGTCTTGCTGACATGCTGTAATTCGATCAAGGCTGCTGCCTCCCCCTTCTAATCGGATGCTTGTGTGTTTACTTGGAAGCCTTCAGAGCGTCCAGGCTGGTCTGACGGCCGCCGTACAGGCCCATGGGCTCCACATGGATGGCGCTGACGGACACAATGTGGGTGTTGTTCTCGGCGTTGAAGTCCTCCAGATAGGGCAGATGCTGGAAGTAGTTGGCGTCCACGGTGCCGTCGTCCACCACGGTGTTGGGCACCACATAGTCGTTATAAACCTGAACGTCCAGGGTAATGCCCTTAGCGGCCAGGATCTCCTTGACAACCTCCAGGATCTCGGCGTGGGGCGTGGGGGAGGCGGCCACGGTGATGGTCTGGCCCTTCAGAGCCTCATAGTCCACGGAATCGTCATAGCCGGTGCCGGGGTGGTCCACGGTGCTGACCACGGAGCCGCTGTACTTACTCTCGATGAAGCTGGCCACCTGCTGGCTCTCCAGCGCGGCCTTCAGGGCCAGGATCTTGGGGGAATTCTCGTTGCCCTCCTTCACAGCCAGGATGTTGGCATAGGCGGAGGAGGAGCCCTCGATGGCCAGGGAATCATTCACGGGGTTCAGCCCGGCGTTGATGGCGTAGTTGGAGTTGATGACGGCATAGTCGGCGTCCTTCAGCATATCGGGCAGACGGGCGGCCTCGGCCTCTACGATCTCCACGTTGTAGGGATTCTCCACGATGTCGTTCTTGGTGGCGGTGATGCCTGCGCCGTCCCGCAGCTTGATGATGCCGTTTTCCTGCAGCAGCAGCAGGGCGCGGGCCTCGTTGGTGGTGTCGTTGGGAACGGCGATCTTCAGGGAGGTGCTCTTGGAGCCGCAGCCCGTCAGAGCCAGGGACAGGGACAGGACCAGCGCCAGGATCAGCGCAGTGAGCCGAACGGAATTCTTTTTCATGATGGTTATCTCCTTTTTATGTCAAAGTCGGTTGATTGATTCTCTTGTATGGAACATCCGATGGCCCGGGGGCACATTCGATCGTCCAGCAGGGTAATGAGGCCCGGCATCAGGCACATGGTTTTTCAGCTCCTTTCATGCAGCAAAAAAACAGCGGAAGGTCATTGACCTTCCGCTGCCGCAAACGATTCATTCAGGCAAGCGCTGAAAGGGAATGACCATTTTTTCCATAGCAAAGCATGCACATGCCGCACATGTGCATCATGGTCATCATCATGCTGTTGCCGCAGAGCTGCTTCGTCATGGCGCGTTCCCTTTCCCGCCGCACAGGCGGCGTTTCTTGTCGATGGGTGCATGTTAGCACCATCCGCGGCATTTGTCAACCGCTATTTTTCATATTTTTTCATCACGACGCAAATTTTTTTTCGTGGCGGCAGGAGAGTAAACATGCAAAAGAGGAGTGTTTTTCTGGATTTTCTACCGCTGACAAGGAGTTTTCCTTGTCAGATGTTCACACTTTTTTTACAGATTCTTTCTTGCTGAAAATGGGAAGCTATGGTATTATATTTGTTAATGGTAGAGTTTGCGTATCTGCCCGCCAAGCCGGACAGGTACGCTATCGTTTTGATTGCCGGAATTTTGAAGGAGGAATTGTTTGTTGTCACGCAAGAAACCTGATCTGTTGACCCAGCAGGCCCGCCTGCGCCGGAAGCGCCGGGAGAAGGGGCAGGTTCTGGCGATTTTCCGCAAGCCCATGCGGGAGTCGCTGACCTCGGTGCTGCCCATCACGGCCATCGTGCTGCTGCTGTGCTTCACCGTGACCCCAGTATCCAACAACGCGATGATGGCGTTTCTGATCGGCAGTCTGCTGCTGATCGTGGGCATGGGCCTGTTTTCTCTGGGGTCGGAGATGTCCATGATCCCCCTGGGCGAGGCCGTCGGTAAGGAGATCACCCGCTCCAAGAAGGTGTGGGTCATCGTGGGCATCAGCTTTCTCATCGGCGTGATCATCACCGTGGCGGAGCCGGATCTGCAGGTCCTGGCCGGCCAGGTGCCCGCTATTGAGAACAATGTCATCATCTGGTCCGTTGCCCTGGGCGTGGGCGTTTTCCTGGTCATCGCCCTGCTGCGTATCCTGCTGGGTATCCCGCTGTCGTACCTGCTCATTGGGTTTTATGCAGTGGTGTTCACCCTGGCCATGTTCGTGTCCCCGGATTTCTGGGCCATCGCCTTTGACTCCGGCGGCGTTACCACCGGCCCCATGACCGTGCCGTTTATCATGGCTCTGGGCGTGGGCGTCAGTGCCGTCCGAAACGATAAGCACGCCGGAGGCGACAGCTTCGGCCTGGTGGCGCTGTGCTCCATCGGCCCCATTCTGACGGTGCTGCTGCTGGGTCTTCTGTATAAGCCCGACGGCAGCAGCTATACGCCGGTGACCGTGCCCGACGCCCAGGACACCGTGGAGATGTTCCGGTCCTATACCCATGCGCTGCCGGAATATTTCAAGGAAATTCTCCTGTCCCTGGCGCCTATTGCGGGCTTCTTCCTGATCTTCCAGCTGCTGACCCGCCGCCTGAACCGGCGGCAGATCATGAGCATGGCGGTGGGCTTCCTGTATACTTATCTGGGCCTGGTGCTGTTCCTGACCGGCGTCAATGTGGGCTTTATGGCCGTGGGCAATTTCCTGGGCAGCAGCATCGCGTCCCTGGACTGCAACTGGGTGCTGATTCCCATCGCTATGGTCATCGGCTATTTCATCGTGGCGGCGGAGCCCGCCGTTCACATCCTCAACCGGCAGGTGGAGGAGATCACCGCCGGCTCCATCCCCGCCAGCGCCATGAACCTGGCCCTGTCGCTGGGCGTGGCGGTGTCGCTGGGCCTGGCCATGATCCGGGTGCTGACGGGTATCTCCATCATGTGGTTCCTGCTGCCGGGTTATGCCCTGAGCCTGGCTCTGTCCTTCGTGGTGCCGAAAATATTCACCTCCATCGCCTTCGACTCCGGCGGCGTGGCCTCCGGTCCCATGACGGCCACGTTCCTGCTGCCCTTTGCCATGGGCGCCTGCGACGCCGTGGGCGGCAACGTGGTCACGGACGCCTTCGGCGTGGTGGCCATGGTGGCTATGACGCCCCTGGTAACCATCCAGCTGCTGGGCGTGAGCTATAAGCGGCGCATCAAGCGCGTGGCTCCCGCAGCCGTGGCCCAGGTGGAAGAGATCATCGAGCTGGCATAGGAGGAAACGGAATGAAACGACTGTATTTGATGATCACCATCACCAACCGGGTGGTGGGCTCCGGACGATTTGTGGATTTTTACCGGGCCTTCGGCGCGCCGGTGGTGTTCACGGCCCTGGGCCGGGGCACCGCCAGCGACGATGTGCTGAGCTATCTGGGCCTGGAGGCCACGGAGAAGGCGGTGCTGTTCTCCGTGGTGACCCCGGCCTGCAAGGATACCCTGGTGAAGGAGCTGGTTTCCACCATGCACCTTTCCGCTCCCGGAAGCGGCATCGCCGTGTGCCTGCCCCTGAGCAGCATCGGCGGCAGGACCGCCATGAATTATCTGACCTCCGGCGACCCCTCCAAGGTCCCGGAAATCGACGTAGAGGAGGACGAGACCATGAAGGACGCTGCCTATCAGCTGATCGTTGCCATTGCCAACCAGGGCTATACCGATAAGGTCATGGAGGCGGCCCGGTCCGCCGGAGCCCGTGGCGGCACCATTGTCCATACCCGCAGCACCGGAGCCGAGGACGCCGGGAAGTTTTTCGGCATGTCCATTGCCGAGGAGCGGGAGATGATCTTTATCGTGGCCCCCACCGGCGAGAAAAACGCCATTATGCAGGCCATCATGGCCCAGGCGGGTCCCAGCACCAAGGCCCAGGCAATTACCCTGAGCCTGGCACTGGAGGACGTGGTGGGCCTGTTCACCACCAACCCGGACCAATAAAACACCCCCGGACGGCAAAGAGCCCCTACTTTCCCTCAAGGAAGGCAGGGGCTCTTTTTTGCGAATAGTGGGAGAAATCAGGCGAACAGATACCCGTACTTGTCACGGATGGTGACGATGAGCGTTTCCAGGTCAGCAGGCAGTCCGCTTTCCTTGCTCAGGTCGTAGTCCTTGGGCTCACCGAAGGTGCGTACCCGGACCATGTCCCCGCCCAGGAACAGGACGCCGGCATTGTGGGAGTCGGCCATGTCCTCGGCGGTCTGGAACAGGGTGAACTTGTCGTGGCAGGGCTCGGAGGCATAGGGGCAGAACTGGGTGCAGTTGCCGCATTCGTTGCACATCTTGTCCACATGGAGGATCTGGTGGCTGCCGTCGGCCATGGCGATGACCACGTTGGCCCGGTTGGGGCAGGAGTCCACACAGTTTTCGCACACGGTGGAGCATTGCAGGCAGCGGTCGCCCTCGCGGCAGATGCAGCCGCTCATTTGCAGGACGCCCTTCTTGGCCTGGGCGTCGGTCTTGGTAATGTACGCCTGCTGGGGGATGTCATAGGTATAGGCCGTTCCGATGACCTCCTGGGCGAAGCGGGCGGCGTCGGCGATGCACTCCACCACGGTGGCGGGGCCCCGGGCGGCGTCACCGGCGGCATACACGCCGGGAAGATTGGTCTGGAAGGCGGGACGGCCCTTCTTGTCCACCTCAATGCCGTTGGCGGCCATCAGGGCGCTGTCTACCTGCTCGCCTACGGCGGAGATCACCAGGTCGCAGGGAATGTCGAAGAACTCACCGCTGCCCACGGGACTGCGGCGACCGGAGGCATCGGCCTGGCCCAGCACCATCCTTTCACAGGTCAGCATGCCGTCTGCCTGCTTCACAGGAGCGGCCAGCTCGGCAAAGGTAACGCCGTCCTGGAGGGCCAGGGCCAGCTCATGCTCGTCGGCGGGCATGTACTTGCGGGTCCGGCGGTATACCAGAGTTACCTGCCTGGCACCGGAGCGCTTGGCCAGACGGGCGGCATCCATGGCGGTGTTGCCGCCGCCGATGACGGCGATGTTGCCGCCGACGCTGATGTTCCCGGCCTTGACGCCCTTCATCCACTGGATGGCCCCGGCCACATCACCGGCGATCTCCAGCTTGCCGGGCTTCCAGGCGCCCACGGCAAACAGGATGTGGGTATAGCCCATGGCCTTCAGCTCGGTGACGGAGGGGGCAGGCGCGCCGCAGCGGACGTCCACGCCGTACTTCTCCATCAGGGCGATATCCTTTTCAATGGTCTCGTTGGCAATGCGGAAGGAGGGGATCACGTGCCGGGGCACGCCGCCCAGGCAGCTCTCCCGCTCGAAAATGGTGGCTTCAATCCCGGCGCGGCCCAGGAAGTAGGCGGCGGCAATACCGGTAGGACCGCCGCCGATGATGGCGGCCTTCTTGCCGGGGACCCGCTCCGGAACACGGATAGAGGCCATCAGAGCGTTGTAGCCCTTTTCGGCAGCCAGCAGCTTGGTGTCCCGGATGCGGACGGACTCGTCATAGAAGTTCCGGGAGCACTTGGTCTGACACCGGTGGGCGCAGATGGTGCCGGTCAGGAAGGGCAGGGGATTCTTCTGGGTGATGAGCTTCAGGGCCGGGGCGTACAGGCCCTTGCGGCACAGCTCCATATACTCGGGAATGTCCTGCTCAATGGGGCAGCCGCCCTGACAGGGGGCGGTGAAGCAGTCCAGCCAGGGGACGCTTTTCTCACTCTTGCGGCTGGGCAGGGGCTTGATGGGCTTGACGTGGTGGACATCGGTATGGCTGGCGGCGGACAGCTCACAGATGGCCTGGGTATCCGTGCCGCTGAAGGGACGGTAGGCCATGGGCTCCACCTTCTCCACCATCTGGTGCAGGCGGTTGTAACCGCCGGGCTTGAGGATGGTGGTGGCCACGGTGATGGGCCAGATGCCTGCGGCAAACAGCTTGTCGCAGTTGAAATACTCTGCGCCGCCGGCAAAGGAGATCCGCATTTTCCCCTGGAACTGCCGGGAGATACGGTGGCACATCTCAATGGTCAGGGGGAACAGGCTGCGGCCGGACATGTACATCTCATCGTTGGGCAGCTCGCCCCGGGTGGTGTCCACGGGGAAGGTGTTGGAGAGCTTCAGACCGAACTCCAGGCCGTTTTCATCGGCCAGAGCCTGAAGCCGCCGGAACATGGGCACGGCGTCGGCCCACTGGAGATCCTCGTTGAAGTGGTGCTCGTCGAACACAATATAGTCATAGCCCATGGCGTCCAGGGTGCGGCGGGCGGTCTCATAGCCCAGGATGGTGGGGTTGCACTTGACGAAGGTGTGCAGGTGCTTCTCGGAAATCAGATAGCTGGCAATGCGCTCGATCTCGTCCGGGGGACAGCCGTGGAGGGTGGAGACGGTGACGCTGCGGGACACCCGGGGGGAGATGGCGTCGATGAAGGCGGTCTCCTGGGGGAACAGCTCCTTGAGCACCTCCTTACACTCGCCGAAAATGGCGGTGCGTCCGGCGTCCATCATGCCGTCGATGTAGGTGTTGACCTTCTCGCCCTTGATGCCCTCCAGATCGTAGCCCACGGACATGTTGAACACGAAGCCGTCGGGATCGCCGAAGCCGTAGACCTTGCTGAGGACCTTCAGGGCGCACCAGGCCTTGATATACTCGTCCATGGCCTGGGGCACGGTGAGCTCCGTGGACCATTCCTGGTTGTAGCCCTCGTCGTTGGCCAGAATGCAGGGGCGGGGCACACAGGCGGCCAGGTCCGCACCGTCCATCTTCTGAACGGTTTTCACCTCGAAGAACCGGGCGCCGGCCACATAGGCGGCGATGATGTTCTGGGCCAGCTGGCTGTTGGGACCGGCGGCGGGGCCGAAGGGGGTCTCGATGCGCTCGCCGAAGATGGGCAGGCTCTTGCCCGTGGCCTTATAGGCCTTGCGCACGCCGAAGATCTCGCCGGACGCGGCGTATTCCTCCACCACCCAGTTCATCAGGGACTTGAACGGAATGGGATACATTTTCTCAGACATAGGTCATCCTCCTTTGTGGTGATTCCTGGTAGTATTCATCCTCCGCCCAGCGGGCGGGATTCTGGTCGATATATTGCCAAATGCGGAGATAGTCTGCCTCCCCGCGGATGACGTGGTCGTAATAGCTGCGCTGCCAGAGCGGAGTTCCCGCCCGCTTGTTCGTAAATCGTTTCCATGTGGAGATAAAAGCCGGCAGACGCGCATTCGTAGGGGCCGGCGTCCTCGACGGCCCGCTGCAATTCCGGATAGCAATGATAAAATGGACGTGATTCGGCATAATGGCATATTTTTCAATGGCAATATCCGAATACGCCGCGCTCATTTCCAACAACGTCTGCTGGGCAAGATCCCCATATTCCGACAGCTGTACATGCGGGGCGTCGAGGACGCCGCCCCCTACAACACGGCCTAACGTACACCGTTTTTCCTGAGTACAGACCGTCACGAAGTATGCGCCGCTCCCGCTGTAATCATATTGGGACAGCCGCAGGGTCTTCCGCTCTGGCAGTCGGTTCACGTCATCAATACGTTCTGTGGTTCAGGTCGCCCCACAGCTTCTTGGCGGCCTCCAGGATGTGGGCGTTCTCCGCCTCCTCGTCGATGCCCACCAGCACGCGGTCCTGCATCAGCACCTTACCGGCGGCGATGGTGGTCTGGCACTGGCGGCCGGTCATGCCGAAGATCATGTGGCCGTCGA
>ERZ773221.782-NODE-782-length-34411-cov-8.889364_pt1 | contig 34411 bp, 31 predicted proteins | sample MGYA00580994_ERZ773221 | MGnify/ENA primary metagenome ERZ773221 (study PRJEB29015, sample SAMEA2737758) | human gut metagenome | biome: human gut; feature: human-associated habitat; material: faeces | place: China | collected 2012 ... | reverse complement strand
ATACATAGCGGTATTTCCTCCTTAGTCCCGGATCAGGCCCTCTTCCGTGAAGCGCTGGAAGAGGACGTGGGGGGTGATGGGGTCCTGATCGATGGCCACGCCGGTGGCGTTGTAGATGGCGTTGCGAATGGCGGGCGCACCGGAGCAGGCCGGGGGCTCGCCCAAGGCCTTGGTGCCGAAGGCACTGGTGGGCTCGGCGTTCTCCACGAACTGCGCCTCCAGATGGGGGTGATCCATGATGGTGGAGAGCTTGTAGTCCAGCAGATTGTTATTCAGGGGCCGGCCGGTCTTTTCGTCGAACAGCAGCTGCTCCGACAGGCCGTAGCCAATGGCCATGGACATACCGCCGTGGACCTGCGCCTCTGCCAGCGCCGGGTTCACCAGCTTGCCGCAGTCGTGGACGTTGATGATCTCCTGAAGTGTCACCTTGCACATGGGGATGTCCACCTCCACCACGGCAAAGGTGCAGCCGAAGGAATAGGCGTTATTGCGGATGGTATAAGTACTCTCGGCAGTGATGTGCTGGGAGTCGGCGGGGTCATACTGGGCGTGCATGGCCAGCTCCGACAGACTCATGAGCACCTTGCCGTCGGTGTTGCGGACGATATTGCCGTCCACGATATCCATGTTGTACACCGCCTGACGGGTGAGCTTGGAGGCATAATCCAGAATCTTCTCCTTCAGCATCAGGCCCGTCTGGCGGATGGAGAAGCCCGCCACATACGTCTGGCGGGAGGCATAAGCACCCAAGCCCGTAGGCGTGATGTCGGTATCCTGACAGGACACCACATGGACCTTACGGTAATCGCCCAGACCCACCACGTCGGAGGTCATCTGGGCATAGGCGGTATCGGCGCCCTGACCGATCTCCGTCTCGCCGCACTGCATGGTGACGCTGCCGTCCAGATTCAGCAGCATCCGATTGGAGGACGTCTCCAACGAGATGGGATAGACGGCGGTGTTATACCAGAAGGTGGCCACGCCGATGCCGTGGCGGATGGGGCCGGTCTCCTTGGCGAACTCCGCCTTTTTGCGGTCGTAGTCGATGTACTTCTTACCAACCTCCAGACACTGGCGGAAGGAATCCTCATAGTTGACGTTGTGGGAGAAGCTGTCCTCGAAGCCCTTGGGCATGAGGTTCTGCATCCGGAAGGCCAACGGGTCCATACCCACGGCCTTGGCGCACTCGTCCACGTTGGACTCGTCGGCAAAGGAGGCCTGAGGCATTCCGTAGCCACGCATGGCTCCGGCGGCGGGACGGTTGGTGAACACCGTCCACGCATCGCACTCCATGTTGTCACAGGGATAGTGCTGGGAGAAGGAGCCCATGGCTTTGGCCACGATGCTGTGGCCGTGGGAGGCATAGGATCCCTGATTGGAGTAGAGCTCCACCTTCCGGGCGGCGAAGGTGCCGTCCTTGCGGAGCCACGAGACGATGTGGAAGCGGATGGCGTGGCGCACACGGTTGGAGACGAAGGTCTCCTCACGGGAGCAGTCCACCCGGACACAGCGGCCGTGGACCTGCGTGGAGCACCAAGCGCACAGGGGTTCATAGAGGGCGTCCTGCTTGTTGCCGAAGCCGCCGCCGATATAGGGCTTCACCACCCGGATATCGCTCCACGGGCGGCCCAGCGCCTGTCCCACCACACGGCGGATGATATGGGGGATCTGGGTAGAGGATACCACCGTGATGCGGCCGTTCTCCTCGTAGGCGAAGCAGCCGTGGTTCTCGATGTGGCAATGCTGCACCGTGGGCGTCTCGTACCAGCCCTCCACCTTAATGAGGCCCGGCTCCTGAATGGCGGCCTGATAGTCGCCCGTCTTCATATCGGTGTGCTTGAGGATGTTGTTGGGGTAGGCCTCGTGGAGCTGGGGAGCGCCGGGCTCCATGGCCTTCTGCACATCCAGCACGAAGGGCAGCTCCTCGTATTCCACCTGCAGCGCCCGGACGCCCTGCATGGCGGCCACCTCGTTTTCTGCAATGACCACCGCCACGTCGTCGCCGTAGTAGCGGACGTGCCGGTTCAGCAGGTGGCGATCCGCCACGTCCTGATGGCCGGGGTCCATGGACCAGGGGTGGCCCGCCGTGGGGAACGGGTGCTCCGGCACGTCGAAACAGGTCAGCACCTTCACCACGCCGGGGATCTGCTCCGCCGCCGAGGTGTCCACCGACTTGACGAAGCCGTGGGCGATAGTGGCGTGCTTGATGCGGACATACAGTGCATCACGGGGCATGAGGTCCTCGTAGTATTTGGTGCGGCCGGTGGCCTTGTCAAAGGCGTCTACCCGCACCTCGGCTTTTCCTACTTCAGCCATGTAGTGTTCCTCCTTATGTCAGCGTCGCTGCGATAGCCGGAGTTACCGGCAAAAGTACCTATAAATTTAAGATATCATAGCATAAAATTCGTCATTTGCATAGTCCTTTTCGTAATACTAATTATAGGATAACGGTGGTTGACTGGAATGGGCATTTCCGGGTATACTGTAAGAAAATGACGGGACAAAGGAGGGAGCGGCATGGCACAGCTGCGGATCGGATGCGTGGTGATGGCGGCGGGAAATGCCCGGCGCTTCGGGGAGAACAAGCTGGCGGTGCAGGTACAGGGCAAGGCGCTGTTCCGCCGGGCGCTGGAGGCTGTGCCGGCGGAGCGGTTCATCCGGACGGTGGTGGTGAGCCAGTACCCGGAGGTGCTGGAGCTGGCCCACCGCATGGGCTTCGTGCCGGTACCCAACCGGCATCCGGACTGGGGCATCAGCCACACCATCTCGCTGGGGCTGGGGAAGCTGCCGGAGATGGATGCGGCGCTGTTTCAGGTGGCGGATCAGCCCCTGCTGCGCCGGGAGAGCGTGGGGAGCCTAGTGGACTTTTACCGGGAGCATCCGGAGCACATCGCTGCGCTGGGTCACGACGGTATCCGGGGGAACCCCTGCCTGTTCCCGGCACGGCTGTTCCCGGAGCTGCTGGCTCTGCAGGGGGATCACGGCGGCAATCAGGTGATCCGCCGCCATGAGGAGGACCTCCTCTTATGGGAGGTCCCGGCTCCGGAGCTGACGGATGTGGATACGCCTCAGGTGCTGGCGCAGCTGCGGCGGGATATGGCGGAGGAGTGAGGGGTCTCCGACAAATCGATCGTCGCTTTGAAAAAGGCACGGGGCTGCGGTGCAGCCCCGTGCCTTTTCAGGTTTTGATCAGAATGCGGCGAGTGGAGACACGTTGGGGAGAATCAGTCCTCCTTCTCCTCCTCCACCATCTCTTGGGCTTCCTCCACCAGTTCCTCGGCTTCGCCCAGAACCTCCTGCTCCCGGATCTGTGCCGGGGTCAGGACACGCTCCGCCTGCTCCTCCCGGAGCACCAGATAGTAGGCCAGTGCCAGCTGGGGCAGCACGCCCCAGACGCCCCGCACGTCCAGCCACTTCACCGCCAGCCAACTCCAGACGGCTCCGGCGTGGAAGGCCAGCAGAGTGGAGCCGTAGAACCACAGCTTTGTCAGCTGCTCCCGCTCTCCCTCGCACAGGTAGTGGGCCAGCGCCAGAGATGCCTGCTTGGTGTTGTTGCTGTTAAAGATCGTGGCGCTCTGGAAGCCTCTGGCGCCGGCAAAGGTGCTCCACTGGATGCTCATGGAGAAGAACACCGGATACAGTGCCACCAGCGGAGTCATATCCGCCGGGAAAAAGCCCATGGCGATGGCCGCCGCCGCCGTGATGCACGGCGACAGCCGCCGCATATCCACATGGAACACGTGGGGGACGATGACGGAGAGCATGACGCCCACCACGTAGATCACCAGACACAGCAGGTGCAGCAGCACACTGCTCCCCCGGCCAAAGAGGGCATCAATGACCAGCTCCACCAGATTCATGGTCTGGGAACTGCCCAGTATCCCGCCGCGGCACAGCAGGGCGTAACCGCCGAAAAAGCCGCCTATTGCAGCAAAGGCCAGGTGGCGGCAATGATCGATAGGAAGAAGCTTCTGTTCCGTCATGGTATAACTCCTATAAATAACGACAAAATAATCCTTCGTTAGTATATCAGCCTGCGGCGTTTCCGCAAGGGAAAAACTGCATAAAAATCCCGCAAAAATGCGGCGTTTCTTGTGTTGACAACGGCGGGATCTGTGGTAAAATAGAGAGCGTGAAATGCGCTGACGAAACGAGTCCGCCATGTGCCGCCCAAAGCGAGAGGGGAAGCGGTGGAAGCCCCTTGTCCGGCCGGTGTGACAGCCACTTCCGAGCAGGCGGCGACGAGCCGCACGCCCCATCCCCGTTACCGGATGACCGAGATGGCGGCCTTGGCCGTTCAATTAGGGTGGTACCGTGAAGCAAGTCTTCGCCCCTATGTGTGGGCGGGGGCTTTTTGTTTTTTCGGCAGCCCTCCTGCGTCCCGGTGTTTCCGATTTTCCCCCGAAGTTCTGTTTTACAGGAGGTGGCCTGTGAGTTATCAGCTGATCGACATGACCAAGGACCCACGCAGCGGGCAGTTTGCCTATTTCCGTCAAATGCTCTTTCCCTTCGCCGGAGTCACGGCGGAGGTAGACATCACGGACTTCGCCGCACGGCGGCAGGGGCGGCCCTTCTTCCTGAGCTTCCTCTATGCCGTGGTACGGGCCGCCAACGCCGTCCCCCAGCTGCGCCGCCGCATCCGGGCGGACGGCAGCGTGGTGGAATACAACTGGTGTCCCCCTTCCTACACCGCCATGAAGCCCGACGGGGTATACGTATACTGCACGGTGGAGGGGGATCTGCCCTATGAGGCGTTCGTGGCGCTGGGACAGCGGCGACAGGAGGAGGTACTTCGACGGGGTACCCTCACCGAGGACGGAGACGCTTTGAGTTTCTTCTTTGTGTCCAGCCTGCCGTGGCTGCACTATTCCCAGCTGGAGCATCCCGCCGTCAGCGCCGACGACTCCAACCCCCGCATCAGCTGGGGCAAGGCTGTCACCAAGCATGGACGCACTACCCTGCCGGTGTCGCTGTTTGTAAACCACGCCCTGGCAGACGGGCTGCACATCTCACAGTTCTTCGCCGGTCTGGAGCGGGAGCTTCAGGCGCTGGCAGACAGCTGGCAGGCAGAGGAGTGACGGCATCCGGTCACAGAGGTCTGTCACAGATCTGCCACAAAAGAAAATTCTGCAATTCCGATTGCAAGCAAAAGGAGTAATGTATCATGTCTCATCCCTATCACGGGCTTAATGAGCTGCGGGAGATGTTCCTGTCGTTCTTCGAGTCCAAAGGTCATCTGCGGCTGCCCAGCTTCTCTCTGGTGCCGCAGAACGACAAGTCCATCCTGCTCATCAACGCCGGCATGACCCCCATGAAGCCGTGGTTCAAGGGCGAGGAGGAGCCGCCCCGCCGCCGGGTCTGCACCTGTCAGAAGTGCATCCGCACCGGCGACATTGAGAACGTGGGCAAGACCGCCCGCCACGGCACCTACTTCGAGATGCTGGGCAACTTCTCCTTCGGTGACTACTTCAAGCATGAGGCCATCGCATGGAGCTGGGAGTTCCTGACTGAGGTGGTGGGGCTGGAGCCTGACCGGCTGTACCCCTCCATCTATCTGAACGACGACGAGGCCTTCGACATCTGGAACAAGGAGGTAGGCATCCCCGCCGAGCGCATCTTCCGCTTCGGCAAGGAGGACAACTTCTGGGAGCACGGCTCCGGTCCCTGCGGCCCCTGCTCCGAGATCTACTATGACCGTGGGCCGGAGTACGGCTGCGGCAAGCCCGGCTGCACCGTGGGCTGCGACTGTGACCGATACATCGAGATCTGGAACAACGTGTTCTCCCAGTTCGACAACGATGGCCACGGCAACTACACCGAGCTCAAGCAGAAGAACATCGACACCGGCATGGGCCTGGAGCGTCTGGCCTGCGTGTGCCAGAACGTGGACAGCCTCTTCGACGTGGACACCGTGATGAATATCACCCACAAGGTGTCTGAGCTCACCGGCGCTCACTACGGCGAGACGGAGAAGCGGGATGTGTCCCTGCGGGTCATCACCGACCACATCCGCTCCGCCACCTTCATGATCTGCGACGGCATCCTCCCCTCCAACGAGGGGCGGGGCTATGTGCTGCGGCGGCTGCTGCGCCGGGCCGCCCGCCATGGGAAGCTCCTGGGCGTCAATGAGCCGTTCCTGTATCAGGTGGTGGACACCGTGATCCATGAAAACCAGGGACAGTATCCCGACCTGCGGGAGAAGCAGACGTATATCACCAAGGTCATCCGCACCGAGGAGGAGAATTTCGGCCGCACCATCGACGGCGGCATGAAGATCTTCTCCGACCTGCTGGCCGAGCACCAGGCCAAGGGCGAGAAGGTGTTTTCCGGCGCCGACGCCTTCCGGCTGTATGACACCTTCGGCTTCCCCATCGATCTGACGGCAGAAATGGTGGCCGAGCAGGGCATGACCGTGGACGAGGAGAGCTTCCGCCAGCTGATGCAGGAGCAGAAGCAGCGGGCCCGTGAGGCCCGGAAGGCTCTGGGCGACCTGGGCTGGGCCGGTGTGGAGTTCGGCAAGGACATCCCCGCCACGGAGTTCGTGGGCTATGACCACGATGAGTTCGACGCCACGGTGGTGGCCCTGGTGGCCGACGACGAGCTGCGGGGCGAGATCCCCGCCGGGTCCGACGCCGTGGTGGTACTGGACCGGTCCCCGTTCTATGCGGAGATGGGCGGCCAGGCGGCCGACCACGGCACCATCAGCGCAGACGGCATTCTGTTCACCGTGTCCGACGTGCAGAAGAACAAGGGCGGCAAGTTCATGCACTATGGCCGCCTGACGGAGGGCACCCTCCATGTGGGCGACACCGTCCACGCCGCCATTGATACCGAGCGCCGCAAGGCCATCCGCCGGGCCCACAGCACCACCCACCTGCTGGATGCGGCCCTGAAGAAGGTGCTGGGCGAGCACGTGCACCAGGCGGGCTCCCTGGTGGAGCCGGACCGTCTGCGCTTCGACTTCACCCACTTCGAGGCCATCACCCCGGAGGAGCTGCATCAGGTGGAGGAGCTGGTCAACGACGCCATCCTGGAGGGCTATCCCGTGGTGACGGAGGTGCTGCCCATCGAGGAGGCCAAGAAAAAGGGCGCCGTGGCTATGTTCGGTGAGAAATACGGCGACACCGTCCGGGTGGTGGAGATGGGCGATGTGTCCATCGAGTTCTGCGGCGGCACCCATGTGGACAACACCGCCAAGGCCGGTCCCTTCCGGGTGAAGTCCGAGACCAGCGTGGCCTCCGGCGTGCGCCGGATTGAGGCCACCTGCGGCAAGCTGAGCCTGCAGGGCATGGAGCGCAGCCAGGGCGTTCTGCACAAGGCGGCGCAGTTCCTGAAAACCGCACCTGCCGGACTGCTGGAGCGCATGGAGCAGCAGGCCAACGAGATGAAGCAGCTGCGCCAGGCGCTGGATAAGCTGAAGGCCGAGGCGTCCCTGGGCGAGGCCAAGCAGTTCCTGGCCTCCGCCAAGACCGTGAGGGGCCTGCACGTTATCACCACCACCCGCACCGGCATGGACGTGGCCGCCATGCGTACCATGGGCGACTTCCTGCGGGATAAGGACCCGGGCGTGGTGGCCGTTATCGCCAGCATCAACGGCGAAAAGGTGTCCTTCCTGGCCGTGTGCGGCAAGGAGGCCGTGGCCCGGGGCATCAAGGCCGGCGACCTGGTCCGGTCCGTGTCCGCCGTGTGCGGCGGCAAGGGCGGAGGCAAGCCCGATTCCGCCATGGGCGGCGGCACGGAGCTGCTGAAGGTGGACGACGCCCTGGCAGCCGTGGACGATTTTGTTTCCGAAAAAATCTCCTGAAGCCGGGAGAGAGATCATAACGAAAGGAGCATGACCATGCGAGACGACAACTGCCTGTTCTGCAAAATTGTCGGCGGGGATATCCCCTCCAACAAGCTGTATGAAGATGAGCTGTGCTATGCCTTTTACGACATCGCCCCCCAGGCTCCCACCCACTTTCTGGTGATCCCCAAGGATCACATTGGCTCCGTGGCGGAGGTAAACGGCGGCAACAGCGCCGTGGTGGCCCACATTTTTGAGGTCATCGCCCGGCTGTGCCGGGAGCTGGGCCTGGAGAGCTACCGGGTGGTGTCCAACATCGGCGAGCAGGCCGGTCAGAGTGTGCACCATCTGCACTTCCACGTACTCTCCGGCCGCGACATGACCTGGCCTCCGGGCTAAGGGCACGAAGCAGGCGTACATTCTTCTGGCCAGTCCCCTGAATACGCGAAGCGGCGGGACCCCATATGGGGTCCCGCCGCTTCAGCCTGTCAAAGGAGCAGTCCTCCTCATAGCGGAACAGGAAGCCTTCCGCCGAGGGAAAGCGCTCCTCCGTCACGGCGCAGCCCCGCAGCTGCGCCCACTGATGCAGAAGCTCTGATACATAGCCGGCGTCCCGGCTGTCGTCGTCGCAGATGGCGATATGATAGGTCATAGGGCCCCTCCCCTCTCAGCGTCCGGCGTGGAGCTTCCGGAACTCCGAGGGCAGCATGCCGAATACCTTTTTGAACTCCGCGGAAAACTTACTCTGACTCTCGTAGCCCACCGCCCGGGCGATCTGTGCCAGACTGTCTCCGGTGTCCAGCAGCAGGGACGACGCCTTCTCCATCCGGTGCTGCCGGATGTGGGCGGCGATGGAGCTGCCGTACTCTGCCTTGAACAGCTCCTTCATGGTGGAGGGGTTCATGAGAAAGCGACGGGACAGCTGCTCGATGGTGATGCGGCTGTCCAGATTCTCCGTCAGCAGGTCGTGGACCTGGTGGATGGCGCTGCGCTGCTGGGGCGTCAGGCCGGCAGCGTGCTCCCCGGCGTGGGCGTCCAGAGGAGGCAAATGCGGCGCGTGAGACACCGCCTCCTCCCGGGGGCAGGTGACCTCCACCGTCCGCTCGATGACCTGATGCAGCAGGCCCGCCACCTCCGTGTCCGCCGCCCGGTAGTAGACCTCCTTGCCGATGCGGCGGCTGATGATAAGGCCGCTGTCCTTCAGCTGGCGCAGATGGTGGGAGGCGGCGGGGCTGCTCATGCCCACCATGGCCGCCAGGTTCACCACGCATTCCTCACAGTGGCACAGCAGCCAGAAGATCCGCACCCGGCCGGCGTCGGACAGCAGGCGGCACAGTCCTGCCACCGCCTGAAAGCTCTCCGCCTCCTGCATGCAATGCTCCAGGCGGGACAGCTCCTCGTTGTTTCCGTGCCGGTGAGGCAGCTCCATATGATCCATAGCGCACACGCTCCTTTTCAAAAGTCACCCGTTCGGCAGTTCTTTTCGCCCGAACGGCAGGAATGGGGCAAAAGCCGTTGACTTCTGCCGATGCATCCATTATAGTACAGTCAACAAGATTAAACAAGTGCTTAATGGTTGAACCAAGCGGCCATTGGACAGGAAAAGGAGCTTCTTATGAAAAAGACTTATCAGATCGAAGTGGACTGCGCCAACTGCGCTAACCTTATGGAGGAGGCTGCCAAGAAAACCGAAGGCGTGCAGGATGCCGTGGTGAACTTCATGACCCAGAAAATGATCGTGGAATTCCGGGAGGGCGCGGACCCCAAGGCCGTGATGAAAGCCGTTCTGAAAAACTGCAGGAAGGTCGAGGACGACTGCGAGATCTATCTGTAAAAACTTGGGACGTGCCGGAATTTTTTCCGGCACGCTCCGCTGAAAGAGGGGAAGGATCATGACCAAAAAGCAAAAGAAAATGCTCTGGCGCATCATTGCCACGGCGGTGATCATTCTGGTCATCAAGCTGTTTTCCATCGGAGGTATCGCCGGAACGCTGCTGTACCTGGCGGCGTATGGGATCATCGGCTATGATATCCTCCGCAAGGCGGGCAAGGGCATTGTCCGGGGTCAGGTGTTCGACGAGAACTTCCTGATGGCCGTGGCCACCGTGGGCGCTATCGGACTGGCATTTTACGAAAAAAGCGGCGACTTTCTGGAGGCCGTGGCCGTGATGCTGTTCTATCAGATCGGCGAGCTGTTCCAGAGCTATGCCGTGGGCAAGAGCCGCCGCAGCATTACTGCCCTGATGGACATCCGGCCCGACTATGCCAATATTGAGCAAGACGGCCAGCTGACCCAGGTGGATCCCGGTGAGGTGCCTGTGGGGGCTGTTATCGTGGTCCAGCCCGGCGCAAAGGTGCCGCTGGACGGCGTGGTGCTGGAGGGCTCCTCCACGCTGAATACTGCCGCCCTGACCGGCGAGAGTCTGCCCCGGGACGTGACCGATGGCGATGAGATCGTCAGCGGCTGCATCAACATGACCGGCGTGCTGAAGATCCGCACCACCAAAGCCTTCGGCGAGTCCACCGTGTCCAAGATTCTGGAGCTGGTGGAAAATTCCAGCTCCCACAAGTCCAAGTCTGAGAACTTCATCTCCAAGTTTGCCCGGGTATATACTCCCGCCGTGTGCGCGGCTGCTCTGGCCCTGGCGGTGCTGCCGCCGGTGGTGCGCCTGCTGGCGGGGCTTGACGGAGACTGGGGTACCTGGCTGTACCGCGCCCTGTCCTTCCTGGTGGTCAGCTGCCCCTGTGCCCTGGTCATCAGCATCCCCCTGAGCTTCTTCGCCGGTCTCGGCGGCGCCAGCCACGAGGGCGTGCTCATCAAGGGCTCCAACTATCTGGAAACGCTGTCCAAAACCAAGGTGGTGGTGTTCGACAAGACCGGCACCCTGACCCAGGGCGTGTTCGACGTCACCGGCGTGCATCACAATTCACTGCCCCGGGAGAAAGTGCTGGAATACGCCGCTCTGGCAGAGTGCGCCTCCTCCCACCCCATCAGCCGCAGCCTTCAGCGGGCCTATGGCGGTCATATCGACCGCGACCGGGTCACGGATATCCGGGAATACAGCGGCAACGGCGTGGTGGCCAGGGTGGACGGTGTCACCGTGGCCGTGGGCAACGATAAGCTCATGGATAAGCTGGGCATTGCCTGGCACGATTGCCACAGCGTGGGTACCATTATCCACCTGGCCCTGGACGGCCAGTACGCCGGCCATATTGTCATCTCCGATGTGGAGAAGCCCCATGCCAAGGACGCCATCGCCGCCCTGAAGCGTATCGGCGTGGAAAAAACCGTGATGCTCACCGGTGACCGGGCCAAGGTGGCGGATCACGTGGCGCAGGATCTGGGCGTGGACGAGGTGCACAGCGAGCTGCTGCCTGCTGATAAGGTATCCCAGGTAGAGCGGCTGCTGAGCCGGGCCGGCGGCAAGCTGGCCTTTGTAGGCGACGGCATCAACGACGCACCGGTGCTGTCCCGGGCCGATATCGGCATCGCCATGGGAGCCATGGGCTCCGACGCGGCCATCGAGGCGGCGGACGTGGTGCTGATGGACGACGATCCCCTGAAGATCGCCAAGGCCATCCGTATCTCCCGCAAGTGCATCCGCATCGTATATGAGAACATCGCCTTTGCCCTGATCGTCAAGGCCCTGTGCCTGCTGCTGGTGGCCGTGGGCGCGGCCAACATGTGGGCCGCGATCTTCGGCGACGTGGGCGTGATGGTCATCGCCGTTCTCAACGCCATCCGTGCTTTGCGGGTAAGCAAGCTGTAAAGCCGGAGAAAAATTGCAAAAAGGGCTATCCGGCGGAAAGCCGGATAGCCCTTTTCTGTCATATGTACGGCCGGGCGCTTACACATACCGCTGGGTGAGCACGTCAAACACACCGCGGGTGGTAAGCCGCAGAGACGGGATCACCGGCAAAGCCATGAAGCTCAGGGTCATGAACGGGTCGATGCCCCGGGACACACCCAGGCGGAAGGCCTCGTCCTTGGCATCCTCCAGCGCGGTGTTGACCGTTACCAGGCTGTCGTCGGACATGATGCCGGCAATAGGCAGGGCCACCTCGCCCAGAACCTGGCCGCCGTCCATGACGGTGATGCCGCCGCGATTTTCCACGATGCGGTTGGCTGCCGCGGCCATGTCCTCCTCCGTGGCCCCCACCACGATGATGTTGTGACTGTCATGGCTGATAGAGGTAGCCACCGCGCCGCGCTTGAGGCCGTAGCCCTTGATATAGCCCAGGCCGATGTGATGGGTATTCTTATGCCGCTCGATGACGGCGATCTTCAGGATGTCCTTTTCCAGGTCGATGTGATCGGCGTAGCCGGCATCCTCGGACACGATTTCCCCGGGCACCATGCCGATAACCGCATGGGGGCGGCTGTCGGTAAAGTCTGCGGCGGACAGAGGGGCCACATGGAAGGTGTCGTGGGCCCGCTTGACCAGATAGGGGTCGATCTCCGGGGTGTCAAACTCCCGCAGAACGCCGTCGTACATGAGCTTGCCCTTCTTGTACACCATCTCGATGTTGAAGCCGTCCCAATTGTCGATGACCACAAAATCCGCCAGATAGCCGGGAGCAATGGCGCCGCGGTTGTTCAGCAGGAAGTACCGGGCGGCGGTGTAGCCCGCAGCCTTCACGGCCATGATGGGGTCTGCTCCCAGGGAGATGGCTTTTTTCACGATATAGTCAATGTGGCCCTTTTCCAGCAGGTCGTTGGGATGCTTGTCGTCGGTGCAGAACATGCAGCGCTCAATGTATTTGCCGCACAGCAGAGGGGCCAGCGCCTCCAGATTCCGGGCGGCGGTGCCCTCGCGGATCATAATGAACTGTCCCCGCTCCAGCTTGGCTATGGCCTCCTCCACATTGGAGCACTCATGGTCAGAGTATACCCCGGCGGCGATATAGGCGTTCAGGTCGTTGCCGGTAAGGCCCGGGGCGTGACCGTCGATCTTCTTATGGTGAGCCTGGGAGGCCACGATCTTCTCCACCACCTGGCTGTCGCCGTTGATGATGCCCACAAAGTTCATCATCTCCGCCAGCCCCTGTACCCGGGGATGGTCATAGAAGGAGTCGATGGCCCGATAGTCCAGATTGGCTCCGGACTCGTCCAGCGGCGTGGCCGGAACGCAGGAGGGCAGCATGAACCGCACGTCCACCGGCAGTTCCTCGGTAGCCTGGAGCATGTATTCGATGCCGTCGGTGCCCATGACGTTGGCAATTTCGTGGGGGTCGGTGATGACGGTGGTGGTGCCGTGGGGCAGAACTGCCTTGGCAAACTCCCTGGGGCTCACCAGGGAGCTCTCCAGATGGATATGGGCATCAATGAAGCCCGGCAGCACGATCTTGCCGGAGACGTCGGCCTCCACCCTGCCGCGATACTGTCCCATGCCCACAATGAGCCCCTCCGCCACGGCAATATCCCCGCGGCACAGCTCGTTGGAAAATACATTGACATAGGTGGCGTTTTTCAGCACCAGGTCCGCCGGGACCCGGCCCGCCGCCACATCGATGACATGGAGCTTCTTGTTGAGCTTGCGGTTGATCTTCCCTGCGTAACTTTCCTTCACAGCCATAGCCATATCCTTCCTTTCTCCCGCGCCGGGCGGGAACGAAACTGAAAAAGAGCTATCTCTTTTATTAATTTCTCATATTACCACAACTAATAACGCTTGTCCACTGTTTTTTCGGGAAAATCACAGGCCCAGCAGGAGCTTTGCCTTCAGCACGGCGGCAACGGTCTTACCGTCCTGAATCTGCCCACTCAGGCACTGGTGCACCAACTCATCAAAGGGAATGCGCCGAACGGCCAGAAACTCATCCTCGTCGGGGTGCGTATCGCCGAAGGTCAGCCCCCGGGCCAGATACAGGTGCAGCACCTCGTCGTAGCAGCCCGGGGAGGCAATCATCTCGCCCAGGGGCTGCCATTCTGCCGCCGTAGCCCCCACCTCCTCCTTCAGCTCCCGCCGGGCGGTGGTAAACGGCTCCTCGCCGGGCTCCCGCTTTCCGGCAGGGATCTCCAGCAGCGTCCTGGAGAAGGCATAGCGATACTGGGTCACCATCGGGACGCATCCGTTCTCGTCCAGGGCCAGAATCCCCACGCCGCCGGGATGCTCCACAATCTCTCGCAGGGAGGTTTTCCCGTTGGGCAGGGCCACCGTATCCACCCGCAGCCGCAGAATGCGGCCCTTGTATATCTCCCGGCTCTCCAGGCATTTTTCCGTCAGATCCATTGTCAGGACTCCTCTCTGTTTTTTGCTATCATACGCGCATTCTCCCGGAAAATCAAGAGTGGGTTATTCTCCAAGTAGGATAAGGCTTTTACCTTGCGAAAGCTGCTCAAGCATGGTATAATTTCTGCTGATGTTTGAGATTATGCCCCCGCATGGCGGCGGGCCGGGACAAAGGAGACGATTACATGGCAACCTTCACCGTCAACGGGCAAAGCGTCACCGTGGAAAAGAATCAGAAGCTCATCCGCTACCTGCGGGATACCCTGCATCTGACCTCCGTGAAGGACGGGTGCAGCGAGGGTGCCTGCGGCACCTGCCACGTTCTCATCGACGGCAAACCCACCAAGGCCTGCATCCCCCAGACCGACAAGCTGGAGGGCAAGACCATCCTCACGGTGGAGGGCCTTTCCGACTGGGAAAAGCAGGTATATACCTTCGCCTTCGGCGAGGCGGGCGCCGTCCAGTGCGGCTTCTGTATCCCCGGCATGATCATCTCCGCCAAGGCCCTGCTGGACGGAAATCCCGATCCCACCCGTGAGGAGGCTGCCTTCGCCATCCGCAACAACATCTGCCGCTGCACCGGCTATGTGAAGATCATTGACGGTATCCTGCTGGCCGGTAAGATCCTCCGGGAGGGGAAGCTGCCGGCGGCCTCTGCCGACGACTGGAAAATGGGCAGCCGCGTCCACCGGCTGGACGTGGAGGAAAAGGTCCTGGGCTATGGCCAGTATCCGGATGATGTGTATGTGGACGGGATGTGCTACGGCGGCGCGGTGCGCAGCCAGTACGCCCGGGCCCGGGTCCTGTCCATCGACACCCGCCAGGCGGAGGCCCTGCCCGGCGTGGTGTGCGTTCTGACCCAGAAGGATATCCCTGGTAAGATCAACGTGGGCCACCTGAAGAAGGACCAGCCCACCCTGATCGGCGTGGGCGAGATCACCCACTATCTGGGGGACTCCGTGGCCCTAATCTGCGCCCGGGACCAGGAGACCCTGGAGGCCGCCAAGAAGCTGGTGAAGGTGGAGTATGAGGTCCTCCCTGCCGTGCATAGTCCCCGGGAGGCCGCCGCCCCGGACGCGCCCCTGGTGTTCGAGGGGGACGAGAACAACGTCCAGGCCTATAAGCACGTCTCCCGGGGCGACGCAGACGGCGCTATCAAGAATGCAAAATATGTGCTGACCCAGCACTTCCACACCCCCTGGACCGAGCACGCCTTCCTGGAGCCGGAGTGCTGCGTTGCTCTGCCCCTGGAAAACGGCGGCGTGAAGCTGCTGACCTCGGACCAGAGCGCGCACACCACCATGCACGAGTGCGCCGCCATGCTGGGGGTGGACTATGACCACTGCCAGGTCCAGAATATGCTGGTGGGCGGCGGCTTCGGCGGCAAGGAGGACATGTCCGTCCAGCACCACGCCGCCCTGCTGGCGTATATCGCCCGGGTGCCGGTGAAGGTGAAGCTGTCCCGGCAGGAGTCCATCCTGGTCCACCCCAAGCGCCACAGCTTCGACATGGACTTCACCATGGGCTGCGATGAAAACGGCATCATTCAGGGGGTCAAGGCCAGCGTGGTGTCCGACACCGGTGCCTTTGCCTCTCTGGGAGGGCCGGTTCTGGAGCGGGCCTGCACCCATGCCGCCGGGCCTTATGCCTATGAAAACTTCGAGATCGAGGGCCGCGCCTATTATACCAACAATCCTCCCGCCGGAGCCTTCCGGGGCTTCGGCGTGACCCAGACCTGCTTCTGCACGGAGACGCTGCTCAACGAGATGGCGGATCTGGTGGGCATCAGCCCATGGGAGATCCGTTATCGCAACGCCATCCGCCCCGGCGGCGTTTTGCCCAACGGCCAGATCGTGGATGAGTCCACGGGCCTGGTGGAGACGCTGGAGGCCATCAAGCCCGCCTATGACGAGGCCGTTCGCAGCGGCGACCCCGTGGGCATCGCCTGCGCCATGAAAAACGCCGGCGTGGGCGTGGGCATCCCCGATTGGGGCCGCTGCAAGCTCATCGTCGAGGACGATGGCAAGGTGCATATTTACTCCGGCGCGTCCTGCATCGGCCAGGGACTGGGTACCGTGCTGGTGCAGGTGGTGGTCACCAACACCGGCCTCCACCGGGACGACATCGTCTATGAGCGCAGCAACACCTGGATCGCCCCGGATTCCGGCGATACCTCCGGCTCCCGCCAGACCCTGGTCACCGGCGAGGCCACCCGCCGGGCCTGCGAAAAGCTCTGCGCCGCGCTGGAGGGCAAGGCCCTCCGGGACCTGGCCGGACAGGAGTTTTACGGTGAGTATCTGGCCAAGACAGACCCCCTGGGGGCCGATGTTCCCAACCCCGTCAGCCATGTGGCCTACGGCTACGCCACCCAGATGTGTATCCTGGACCGGGAGACCGGCCGCATCAAGAAGCTGGTGGCCGCTCACGACGTGGGCAAGGCCGTGAACCCTCTCAGCTGCGAGGGGCAGATCGAGGGCGGCGTGGTCATGAGCATGGGCTATGCGCTGACAGAGCAGTATCCCATTGACGACACCTGCAAGCCCACTGCCAGATATGGCACCCTGGGCCTGTTCCGGGCCAATCAGATCCCGCCGGAGATCCAGGCCATCGTGGTGGAAAAGCCCGGCCTGAAGGTAGCCGGCGGCGCCATCGGCATCGGTGAGATCACCTCCATCCCCACGGCCCCCGCCATTGCCGACGCCTATTACCGGCTCGATGGCCAGCGCCGTCTGACCCTGCCGCTGGAGAACACCCCTTACGCCCGTAAAAAGTAAGCAAATAGAAAATTCCCCACCTGTCTGACAGTACGTCGTACTGCCTGGCAGGTGGGGAATTTCAATCAGTGCCGGGCCACGGGGTCCCAGCTCTGCTCATCCTCACAGATTATATCCAGATACTCGGTATAGTCGGAATCGGCAGGGTTGCTCTTGGGTGCCTTTGCCTTGTACTGCTCCAGCAAACGGCGGGATTTCTCCGGCGGCTGGACGGTGCCGGCGCCGGCGATACAGCCGCCGGGGCAGGCCATACCCTCCAGCAGATAGCCGTTGTACTTCCCGGTGCGGGCCATGCGCAGCATCTGGCGGCACTCCCGCAGGCCCTCGGCATACACGGTCTTTACCTGGCGGCCGGGCTCCAGCTTTTCAATGACCTCCTCCACTGCCTTGGCCACGCCGCCGCTGGCGGCAAAGCCCACGCCGGGAGCGGAGGCGGCATACTGGGCCTCCTGGTCGGGGATCTGGGAAAAGTCGATGCTCTTGGCCTCGAACATGCCCCGCAGCTCTTCAAAGGTCAGCACAAAATCCACATCGCTGCGGACGCTGCGGCGGCTGGCCTCCAGCTTCTTTGCAGCGCAGGGGCCGATGAAGGCGATCTTGCAGCCGGGATTGCGGCGCTTCTGGAGCCGGGCCGTCAGCACCATGGGGGTCATGGTCATGGAGATATACGGCGCAAAGCCCGGAAATTCCTTCTTTGCCATAACAGACCAGGCCGGGCAGCATGACGTGGCCATAAAGGGCTGCTTTTCCGGCACCACCCGCAGGAACTCCTCGGCCTCCTCAATGGCGCACAGGTCCGCACCCACAGCCACCTCCTCCAGGCCCGCAAAGCCCAGCAGCTTCATGGCAGCCTTGATCTGGCCGGGGGTGACCTTCTCGCCGAACTGGCCCCAGAAGGCCGGGGCAATGATGGCAATGACCTTGTCGCCGCCGCGGATGGCGTGGATCAGCTGGAACAGCTGCCCCTTGTCCACAATGGCGCCGAAGGGGCAGTTCACCAGGCACATACCGCAGTTGACGCACTTGTCATAGTTGATCTGGGCCCGGCCGTGCTCATCCTTGCCGATGGCGTCCATGCCGCAGGCCTCCTGGCAGGGGCGGAAGAATTTGATGATGGCCTGATAGGAGCAGGCCGCCTTGCACTTGCCGCACTTGATGCACTTGGTCTGGTCGATGTGGGCCTGGCCGTGCTCAAAATAGATGGCCCCCTTGGGACAGGCGTGGGAGCAGTGACGGGCCAGGCACCCCTGGCAGGCGTTGGTGACCTCGTAATGAGTGTCGGGACAGGCGTGGCAGGCGTATTTGATGATGTTGATCAGCGGGGGATCGTAGTATTTCTCGGCAATGGCGCTTTCCTCCACACCGTCGGACAGCAGCGTATGCTCCGACACGTCCCGCAGGGGAAGGCCCATGGCCAGGCGGATCCGCTCGCCCACAATAGCCCGCTCCAGGAAGATGGACTCGCGGACGGTGCCTACCTCGCCGGGCATCAGCTCATAGGGCAGCTTCTCCAGCCGGGTATAATAGTCCCCGCCCTCGTATGCCAGCTTCGCCACCTCGGCGAACACCTTCTTGCGCATGTCGGTGATGGTGCACTGTAAGTTTCTCATGTTTTTGTTCCCTTTATCCTCATTCAGAATCTGTTAAGAGCCGTTGCCGTTGGGGCAACAGCTTTTTTTCAAACTCATTATAATCGAAAGTGAAAAAAAAGACAATACCTCAGAAGATTATTTTTTTCGCGCGCTGATAATTCTTTATCGCAGCAACGTAAAAAGCCCCCGGCGGGATTTCCCGCCGGGGGGCTGACTTGTTTACAAGTCCCGGCACGTTACCGGGGCGTCGGAGGGTTACTGGATCTGGATGGTGGAGTTCTGGGGCAGCTGCTTGTGCTCCTTCTTGGGGATGGACAGCTGCAGAATGCCGTTTTCAAACTTGGCGGCCACCTCGCCGGCCTCCACGTCCTCGCCTACATAGAAGCTGCGGCTGCAAGCACCGGCATAGCGCTCCTGGCGGATATACTTGCCCTTCTTGTCGCTCTCGTCCTTGTCCAGGCCCTTGGACGCCTGGATGGTCAGATAGCCGTTCTTCAGCTCCACATTGACCTCATCCTTCTTGAAGCCGGGCAGATCGATATCCAGCTCGTAGCTGTCCGCGGTCTCCCGCACATCGGTCTTCATCAGGTTCTTGCTGTGCTTGCCGTACAGCGGGTCGTGACGCTGGGGCATTACCATCATACCGAAAGGATCCGTAAAGAAATCATCAAACAGGTTCTCACCAAAAATGCTAGGCAACATAAGTCATACCTCCATTCAATTTCCGGGCGGCCTATGGGCCGCACCGCCGAACTTTTGTTACCGTACATACAACGTTCTTTGTGTCTCCCCGGAGGACCTCTCACGGTCCTCTCTCAAGGAACAACTATATCATAGCACGCTTTTTAGCACTGTCAATAGGAGAGTGCTAATGTTCACAAAGTATGTAATGTTTGTTCACAAAATATACGATTTCTGCCCCGCCCAAGCCGGACGGGGCAGAAATTATACGGTTTTCTCCCCGGTGAGTACCTCCAGGGCCTGGGGTGTGTCCACGTCCGTCAGCTCCCGGGGGGAAGCCTCCACCAGCAGCAGCCGGTCCTCATGCCGCCGGATCACAGCGCTGCCGCCGTGGTCCCCCTCCAGAGCCAGCAGCTCCGGAAACAGGCTGGCCGGGAACAGGCAGGGGTTCCCTCGGACGCCGTCGTGGCCCAGGGCCACCAGTCGGTCCGGATGGCTGCGGTAGACCTCTACCAACTGCTCCACACTGTCCCGCCGCAGCAGCGGTTGATCCGACACCTGAAACAGAACCGCATCCATGTCCTGCATATGCGCCATACCCAGAGCGATGGTGTGGCTGAGTCCCAGGTCGGGCCGGGAATTCTCCACCGGCAGAAAGCCCATCTCCCGGGCCAGCTCCATGCCTTGGGGGTACTGGGTCACCACCGCCACCCGGGCAAAGCACGACGCGGGCACAGCCTCCAGGGCACGGCGCAGCAGGGTCTTTCCCTCCACCCGGGCGTCCAGCTTGTTGCTGCCGAAGCGGCGGGCATTTCCCGCCGCCATGACAATGCAGCCAATTTTCATAGGATCACATCCGTTCCTTCTTGTTATTTGCTCCTATCTATTTTCACCGACGCGCCGCCGGGCCATACGCCCCCGCGCCGGTATATGCTCCACCCGCATTATAAGCAGCGCCTGTGCCCCCTGTCAAGCCATCCCCTCAAGGGGACATAGGCCCCGTGAGCCCCGCGATAGGAAATGCACTGTCATTGGGGCGCGGCATAAGAATCTTTTTCCGTAAACTGAATTTACTCTTTTCAAGTGTGAATTCCTGTGATATAATCAGTTGATTTAAGGAAGGGAGGTCCCTTATGGAATATATCACCCACAGTCCGGCCGAGACCGAGGAACTGGGCTGCCGCCTGGGGCGGACCCTGCGGCCCGGCACAGTGGTGGCGTATTTCGGCGGCCTGGGCATGGGCAAGACCGCCTTTACCCGGGGGCTTGCCCAGGGGCTGGGCTGCCGGGGCCGGGTCACCAGTCCCACCTTTACCATTGTCAACGAGTATGACGGCCCCACTCCCCTGTTCCACTTCGACATGTACCGCCTGCCCGACGCCGATGCTCTGTTTGACATCGGCTGGGAGGATTATCTGGACCGGGGCGGCGTGTGCGCCGTGGAGTGGAGCGAAAACGTCCGGGAGGCTCTGCCGCCGGACGCCGTCACCGTCACCATTGCCCGCTGTCCGGAAAATGACGGCTGGCGGACCATCACCATTGAAGGAGGGGAAGCACTGTGAAGATCTTAGCCATTGAAACCTCCGCCAAAAGCGTGTCCGCTGCCGTGGTGGAGGGCGGCGTTCCCCTGGCCAGTGCCTATCAGAACCGGGGCCTGACCCATAGCCGCACTTTGATGCCCCTGCTGGATGGCATGCTGTCTGCCGCCGGGCTGAAAGCGGAGGACATGGACCTGCTGGCCGTGGCCAACGGCCCGGGCAGCTTCACCGGGCTGCGCATTGGCGTATCGGCCCTGAAGGGGCTGGCCTGGGCCCTGGAAAAGCCCTGCTGCGGCGTGTCCACACTGGCCGCCATGGCCCGGAATCTTGCTCACATGGAGGGGCTCATCGTCTGCGCCATGGACGCCCGGCGCGATCAGGTATATAACGCCCTGTTCCTAGCCCATGACGGGATCCTGATCCGCCAGTGCCCGGACCGGGCCATCAGCCTTGCAGAGCTGTCGGAGGAACTGAAAAATCGCCCGGAGCCAAAATTTATAGTTGGCGACGGGGCCAAGCTGTGCTATACTTATTTGTTGGAGCAGGATATCCCCTGCCGGATGGCCCCGCCCCAGCTGGTGATGCAGAACGCCGTGGGCGTGGCCCTGGCCGCGGAGGAAATGTCTGCCAACGGTCAGACCACCACCGCCCGGGACCTGGTGCCCGTATATCTGCGGCTGAGCCAGGCCGAGCGGGAGCGCCTGGCCCGTGGCCTGAAGATCACATTGGATCAATAATTTTATATATAAAGGAGAAGCACCATGTTTAGCGAAAAAGTCCACGTCATGAACCATCCCCTGGTGGCCCACAAGCTCACCATCCTCCGGGACAAGAACACCAGCGTCAAGGATTTCCGGGAGCTGGTGTCCGAGATCGGCATGCTCATCACCTATGAGGCCACCCGTGACCTGCCGCTGACCACCAAGGTGGTGGAAACTCCCCTGTGCAAGGCGGAGCTGCCCACTCTGGCCGGTAAGAAGTTCGCCGTGGTGCCCATTCTCCGGGCCGGTCTGGGTCTGGTGGACGGTGTGCTGCGCATGGTGCCCTCCGCCCGCGTGGGACATATCGGCATGTTCCGGGACGAGGAAACGCTGGTGCCCCATGTCTACTTCTGCAAGATGCCCAAGGACGTGGCTGACCGCGACATCATCATCGTGGATCCCATGCTGGCCACCGGCGGCTCCGCCGATGCTGCCATCACCGAGATGAAGAAGCGCGGCTGCCACAACATCAAGCTCATGGTGCTGGTGGCTGCCCCTGAGGGCATCGAGCACCTGCAGAAGGTCCATCCCGACGTGGACATCTACGCCGGTGCGGTGGACGACCATCTGAACGAGCACGGCTACATCGTTCCCGGCCTGGGCGACGCCGGCGACCGTATCTTCGGCACCAAGTAACCGAGCGCCTTCGGCGTATCTGAAGCGTCTGTTCTTCTCTGATAATCAATGGAAATGAGCGTGCATCCGTCCTCTTTACCCGGATGCACGCTCATTTCACTGGCACGGGAGGCTAAAGACCCTCTCCGTCTTTGATTATATTTGATTTTCCTAAATTCGCCAAGTATAGAAATTGAATAATTGCAAACCTCTGTTTTGGCAAGGCATCTTGACGCCTTGCCCATCGCGACGTATAATCAGCCTGACAGAAAGGGGGCGAGGCCCATGACCCAATGCGAAACCTGCTGCTTTTACAATTACGACGAGGAGTACGACGAATACATCTGCGACGTGGACCTGGACGAGGACGAAATGGTCCGATTTCTGTCCGGGCGAGGTGACTGCCCCTATTGGCGGCCCGGCGATGAATATCGCACTGCCCGGCGTCAATAAGCACAAATATGGGTGGATTTTTTCACCGCCCTATGGTACAATGGCCCCAACACCGCAAATGCGGTCAAGGGGGAGAATAGAGGAAATGGAAAAGCTGTGTGACCTGCTGGGCATCCGGCCCGGCATCACCGCCCTCATCGGAGGCGGCGGTAAGACGACCCTGATGTACCACCTGGCCCGGGAGCTGCGGCAGTGCGGCACTGTGGCGGTGACCACGACCACCAGGATCTGGCCCCCCACGGGCATCGCCGTGGCACGGGAGCCGGACGCCGCCCGGGAGATCCTGGACCGGGAGGGTCTGGTATGCCTGGGTGTGCCCTCGGCCCAGGGAAAGCTGGTGTCCCCTGCCTTCGAGGGCTGGGATGCCCTGGCGGACTATACCCTGGTGGAGGCGGACGGCTCCGCCGGAAAGCCCTTCAAGGGCCACGAGAAATATGAGCCTGTGCTGCCGCCCCGGCGCAATACCACGGTGCTGGTGCTGGGAGCGGACGGCTTTGGGAGGCCCATCAGCGTGGCGGCGCACCGTCCGGCGCTGTATGCCCGGCTGGCCGGTGTACCGGAGAACCGGCCGGTGACCCCGGCCATTGCCGCCCGTGTGGCGGCCTGGGAAGGATTTCATGACCAGGTGTTCGTGAACCAGGTGGACCGGGAGGATGAGTGGCCCCTGGCCCGGCAGCTGGCGGAAAAGCTGGACTGCCCGGTGGTGGCCGGTTCCCTGCGCTCCGGCTATTGGGAAAAGATCAAATAACAGGAGGATTCTTTTATGGAACGTGCTTATGCGGAATATGCCGCCCATCAGGCAGCGGAGCTGCTGGCCATCGACAGCCCCACCGGCTTCACGGAACAGGCGGCGGTATGGGTACAGAATGCATTTCAGACTCTGGGCTATGACGCCCGACGCACCGTCAAGGGCGGCGTGCTCATCGACCTGGGCGGCAGCGACGAGGCAGACGGCCTGCTGCTGGAGGCCCATGCCGACACCCTGGGCGGTATGGTAGCGGAGATCAAGGGTACCGGTCGCCTGCGGCTGACCGCTCTGGGCGGTATGCGCCCGGAAAACGGCGAGGCAGAGAACGTTCGGGTCTATACCCGCAGCGGCCGGGTCATTGAGGGCACCTTCCAGCTGTGCAACGCCTCCGTCCATGTCAATGACGACTATGCCGGGACCAAGCGCAGCTACGATACCTGCGAGGTGGTACTGGACGAGGATGTGAAGTCCGACGACGACACCCGGGCCCTGGGTGTGGAGGCAGGCGACATCGTCTGCTTTGAGCCCCGCACCCGCATTACGTCCTCCGGCTATATCAAGAGCCGGTTCCTGGACGATAAGCTGTCCGTTGGTATTCTGCTGGGCCTGGGCAAGTATATGAAGGACCGGGGGCTCACGCCCCGCCGCCGGGTATATGCCCATGTGACGGTGTATGAGGAGGTAGGCCACGGCGGTGCGGCCAACGTGCCCCAGGGCGTTACCGAGGCCATCAGTGTGGATATGGGCTGCGTAGGCGACGGCCTGCGCTGCACCGAGCGCCAGGTGTCCATCTGCGCCAAGGATTCCGGCGGGCCGTACAGCTATGAGGTGGTGGGGAAGCTCATCGACGCTGCCCAGCGGGAAAAGGCCGACTACGCCGTGGATGTATATCCCCACTACGGCTCCGATGTGGAGGCTACTCTGTCCGCCGGGAATGACCTGCGCCATGGGCTCATCGGCGCCGGGGTCTACGCCAGCCACGGCTATGAGCGCAGCCATATAGACGGCGTGTGGAACACCCTGAAGGTGCTGAAGGGGTATCTGAATATCTGAAAAAATTCCCGGTTCACTTTTTTCCGTGAACCGGGAATTTTTTACTTCTCTTTGTAATATAAACGACAGTGGCAGTAGCCCTCAAAGTTGGGATCCGCGATCTGATCCTTGAACTCCTTGCACATGCAGCGGTTTTCCTCTGTCCGGGCCAGACGGCATGGGCAATAACCGCCGGTGCGCTTCAATCCCTCCCGGATGGCGTCCACCACCTGCTTGTCCTCGTTGAGCCGAACCTTCATGGTGCGCCTCCTTTCTGATTTGTACACCTACTATAGCATGTATAAAGGATCGCCGCAATATGCAAATGCAACACTTTAACACGGATACAGTTTCTCTCTCGGAAATTTATTGTATTTATACGAAACAGAACTTGTCACCGTGTTGTCAATGAAAACCCTTTCGTTTCCGGTTTTTCTGGTTTCAGGTGTTTTTCAAAATTTCAGGCCGGGAAATGGTTCCCGGAATCTTTTGGTAATATTTTCTCATTAATTGTGAAAATTTCTCATTGGATAAACAACTTTTCTGAATCAATTGACTTTTGAAGGCAATTGTGGCATTCTGTACCTGTAACCAATATCAGTCCGCCTGGGGCGCACAGTCAGTCGCCGCTAACGGACGGAAGGAGTGGAACTGTTTTGAGCAGACTTGACATCAAAACCCCCAGCAGGGCTCAGACCGTGGTAGAGGGCCTCTACCGCGATGTGGAGCGCCGGATCGCCGCCAGCCCTCCGGGCCTGTGCCCGGTGGAAATGTCTCTGTCATTTTTGCAGCTGTGCCATGCACAGACCTGCGGCAAGTGCGTGCCCTGCCGCATCGGTCTGGGGCAGCTGACCAAGCTCATTTCCCAGGTGCTGGACGGGACCGCCAACATGGGCACCGTCCGCATCATCGAGAAAACCGCCCGCAGCATTGTGGATACCGCCGACTGCGCCATCGGGCGGGATGCGGCCCGGCTGGTGGTGGACGGCCTGGAGGGCTTCCGGGACGACTATGAGGAGCACGTGCAGCACCACCGGTGCCTGGCAAGCCTCCAGAATCCCGTGCCGTGCGTTGCCCTGTGTCCGGCGGGGGTGGATATTCCGGGCTACATGGCCCTGGTGGGGGTGGGACGCTATGCCGACGCCGTGCGCCTGATCCGAAAGGATAACCCCATGCCCACCGCCTGCGCCTATATCTGTGAGCATCCCTGTGAGGCCCGGTGCCGCCGGAATATGATCGACGACCCCATCAACATCCGGGGTCTGAAGCGGTACGCCGTGGACCACGCAGGCGTGGTGCCCAATCCCCCCTGCGCCCCGGCCACCGGAAAAAAGGTGGCCATCATCGGCGGCGGCCCCAGCGGCCTCAGCTGTGCCTATTATCTGGCACTGATGGGCCACAAGGTCACCATTTTTGAGGAGTGCAGCAAGCTGGGCGGCATGCTGCGCTATGGTATTCCCAGCTATCGTTTCCCCCGGGAGAAGCTGGACGCCGAGATCGACTCCATCCTGTCGCTGGGGATCGAGGTCCGCACCAACGTCCGGATAGGCCGGGACATCTGGCTGGAGGAGCTGGAAAAGCAGTACGACTGTATTTACATCGCCATTGGCGCACACCAGGATAAAAAGACCGGCATCCCCGGTGAGGACAGCCGCAACGTCATATCCGCTGTGGAGATGCTCAAGGCTATCGGAGACGACGTAATGCCTGATTTCACCGGCAAGCAGGTGGTGGTCATCGGCGGCGGCAACGTGGCTATGGACGTCACCCGCAGTTCTATCCGTCTGGGAGCCAGCAAGGTCAGCTGTGTGTACCGCCGCCGCCTGGAGGATATGACGGCCCTGCCCGACGAGGTGGCCGGTGCAACCGCCGAGGGAGCGGAGATGATAACCTTGGCCGCCCCTGTCCGCATCGAGGCCGACGGCGACGGCGTGGCCAGGGCCCTGTGGGTCCAGCCCCAGATTATCGGCGATGTGGATAAATCGGGCCGTCCCAGACCCAACCGGGCCGCCCTGGATGAGGTACGTATCCCGGCGGACATCATTGTGGTGGCCATTGGCCAGGGCATCGAGATTCAGGGCTTTGACCAGGCCGGCGTGCCCATTACCCGCGGCGGCCGTCTGGTGGCAGCTCTGTCCGGCCAGGTCAGCGACATGGACAACGTGTTCGCCGGAGGCGACTGCGTCACCGGGCCCGCTACCGCCATTCGCGCCATTGCCGCCGGTAAGGTGGCAGCCGCCAACATCGACGAGCACCTGGGCTATCACCATGAGATCCGGGTGGACGTGGATATCCCGGCTCCCCGGCTGAACAACCGCCCGCCCCACGGGCGCATCAACACCACCGAGCGCCAGGCCTGTGAGCGCAAGTGCGACTTTGAGGACATCGAGTGCGGCCTTACCGAGGAGGGCGCCGTCACCGAGGCCTCCCGCTGCCTGCGGTGCGATCACTTCGGCTACGGCATTTTCAGAGGAGGTCGAGATATCAAATGGTAACGCTGACCATCGACAACAGAACCGTCACCGTGCCGGAGGGCACCACCATTTTAGAGGCCGCCCGCTCCGTGCGCCTGGATATTCCCACCCTGTGCTACCTGAAGGACATCAACGAGATCGGCGCCTGCCGCATCTGCATGGTGGAGGTGGAAGGCGAGCAGCGCCTGGTGGCCGCCTGCGACACCCAGGTGGCCGAGGGCATCGTGGTCCACACCAACTCCCCCCGGGTCCGGGAGGCGCGCCGGGTGAATCTGCGGCTGCTGTTGGCCCAGCACGATATCCGCTGTCCCAAATGCACCCGCAGCGGCAACTGCAAGCTCCAGCAGCTCACCAACGACTATAACCTGCTGGGCAACCACTATATCAAGGACCTTCGGCCTGTTGAGCAGGATTTCAGCACACCGGTAGTACGGTTTGAAAACCGCTGCGTCCGCTGTATGCGCTGCATCCAGGTATGCGACAAGATCCAGGGCATGCACATCTGGGATTTGATGGGCACTGGTACCCGCACCACCATTGGCGTGTCCGGAGCCCGGACTCTGGCCGACTCCGACTGCACCTTCTGCGGTCAGTGCATGACCCACTGCCCCGTAGGCGGTCTGCAGGAGCGGGATGATACCGGCCGGGTGTTCGATGCTCTGGCCAACCCCAAAAAGATCACCGTGGTCCAGATGGCCCCGGCGGTGCGGGCCGCGTGGGCGGAGTATTACCACCTGAAGCCGGAATACGCCACTGCGCAGCGCATGGTCACTGCCCTGAAGCAGATGGGCTTTGACTATGTATTCGACACCAATTTCACCGCCGACCTGACCATCATGGAGGAGGGCAGCGAGTTTGTGGAGCGCTTTACCCACCGGGATCAGTACACCTGGCCTATGTTTACCTCCTGCTGCCCCGGCTGGGTGCGGTTCGTCAAAACCCAGTTCCCCAAGTATGTCAGCCATCTGTCCACTGCCAAGAGTCCCCAGCAGATGTTCGGTGCCGTGGCCAAGAGTTACTTCGCCAAGAAGCTGGGGGTGGACCCCCACGACATCTTCGTGGTGTCCATCATGCCCTGCACCGCCAAAAAGAGCGAGGCGGCCCTGCCCACCATGCGGGACGCCTGCGGCGACCCGGACGTGGACGTGGTGCTGACCACCCGGGAGATCGTCCGGATGTTCCGGGGCGAACAGATCAACCCGGCGGTTCTGGATGAGACCCCCTTCGACAGCCCCCTGGGCAGCGGCACCGGCGCGGCGGTGATCTTCGGCGCCACCGGCGGCGTGATGGATGCAGCCCTGCGCAGCGCCTATTACCTGGTTACCGGAAAGAATCCGGACCCCGATGCCTTCCGCGACATCCGGGGCATGGACGGCTGGAAGGAAGCTAAATTCGAGATCCCCGGCGCGGGAGTGGTTTCCGTGGCTGTAGCCAGCGGCCTGCTGAACACCCGCAAGCTCATGACCGCCCTGGAGCGAGGAGAGGTCCGCTACGACTTTGTGGAAATCATGGCTTGTCCCGGCGGCTGTGCCGGCGGCGGCGGTCAGCCTATCCATGACGGCGTGGAGCTGGCGGAAAAACGCGGCAGCGTCCTGTGGAGCATCGATAAGGCCGCCCCCTGCCGGTTCTCCCATGAGAACCCTGACGTGCGGGAGCTGTACCGCGATTACCTGAAAAAGCCCCTCAGCGATGTTTCCCATCATCTGCTGCACACAGACCATCAAGCCTGGAAAATGCCCAGTCAAAAGTAATATTCCGTCAAAAGTGACAGCCACTTGCCCGCAAGCGGCTGTCACTTTATATTTTTTTCACATATTTTTTATGGTTTGTTCTTACATTGTTCACATTTATATATTGTATTTATGGTAATATGATAGCAACATATATCATATGATGGAAAGTATAAAGTATAATGAGCAAGAGGAGGTACCTGCCATGAAATGTTCCTGCTGCGGAAACGAGATGCAGTCCGGCTTTGTCCGGGCTATGGGCCGAGGCGGCGTGTGCTGGGTGACGGAGAACCGTCCCATGGGCGCGGCCGTAGGCTGCCCGGGCTTTCTGCTTCTGGGCAAAGCCCCCCATCTGGAAACGGACCATGTCCCTGCCTATCGGTGCGCCGCCTGCCGGACGGTGACCATACCCTACGACGAGGGATAACGAACATCTGCTGCGGCACAGCTTTGGCTGTGCCGCTTTTTTGCATAAAGTTTCCGCATATTCTCTTTTAGAATACATAAACGGCAGCTATTGTGTGACATTTCCGTGAATTTACTTGGCGAACTCTTTACATGCTCTGAAAAATCCGGTATAATATCCCGGATATGCAGAAAGAGGGTGGACCCTTGCAAGTGAATCAAGTGCGGCTGGGCGCGGTGCTGTCCTATGTGTCCATGGGGCTGAGCACGCTGATCTCGCTGATCTACACGCCCATTATGCTGGACCGGCTGGGCGAAACGGAATACGGTGTTTACGGGGCGGTGGGTCCCATCATCTCGTACCTGCTGCTGCTGAGTATGGGCTTGGGCAGTGCCTATATCCGCTACTATTCCCAGGCCAAGGTGGCCCAGGACCGGCGGGAAATGGCCAAGCTCAACGGCATGTTCCTGGTGACGCTGTCGCTGCTGGGTCTGGTACTGCTGGCCTTGGGCTTCTTCCTGGCAGCGCACCCGCAGATGGTGTTCGGCACCAAGTGGGCCCCGGAGGAGCTGGCTCTGGGTGCAAAGCTGCTGCGGATCATGACCGTCAACGCAGCGCTTTCTTTCCCGTTCAGTGTGTTCGAGTCCCATGTGAATATCCATGAGCGCTACCTGTTCCTGAAGGCTGTCACCATGGCCAAGTCCGTGCTGAGCCCGCTGATCTCCATTCCCCTGCTGCTGCTGGGGTTTCGCTCTCCGACCATCGCCACGCTGTCGTTGGTGCTGACCATTGTGTGCGGCCTGACCTATATGTTCTATTGTCTCACGGTGCTGAAAATGCCGATGTCCTTCCGGACCTACGACCTGCCGCTGATGAAGAACATGATGGGCTTCACGTTCTACATTTTCCTGGCGGTGGTGGTGGACCAACTGAACTATGGCATCGGCACCCTGATGACCACCTGGATCCATGGTGCGGAGCTGTCCGGCGTATACTACAGCGCTAACCAGCTGAACATATATTACCTATCCTTCGCCATGGCCATCTCCAACGTACTGATCCCACGGGTCCACCGGATGGTGGCCGAGGGTGACTCCACCCGGGAGCTGACCAAGCTGATGACCAAGGCCGGGCGTTTGCAGTTCATTATGCTGATGGCGGTGTTTCTGGGCTTTGTGGCAGTGGGACGCCCCTTTGTGATCCTGTGGGCCGGCGGCAAGGAGCAGTTTTCCGTGGACTATCCCGTGGCCCTGCTGCTGTTTGCCAGCACCATTGTTTCCGCCATTCAATTTGTAGGGCTGGAGATCCTCCGGGCCAAGAACATGCATCGCTTCCGGGCCTGGGTCTATCTGGGCGCCGCCGCCGTCAACGTCGGGCTGATGATTCCTCTGTGCAAATACGGCGGGCTCATTGGTGTGGCGGGTTCCATTCTGTTTGTGACCGTGGTGGGGAATGTGCTTCCCATCAACTGGTATTTCCGCAGGCATGTGGGGCTGGATATCCGGTGGTTCTGGAGCCACATTGCCCGGTTGCTGCCGTCTATGGTGGGGCCTGCCGTTGCGGCGGTGCTCATCGCTGTGCTGGTCCCGGTATCGGGATATCTGGACATCTTGATCTGGGGCTGCGTATTTGTGGTTGTGTACGCCGTCAGCCTGTGGCTGTTCGGCATGAATCGCTATGAGCGCGGCATCGTCACCGGTGTTCTGGGCAAATTCCGCCGCAGGCGCCGCAGAAGAAGATAAACTGACAGGGGCGAAAATCGCCCCTGTCAGTTTATCTTCAAAACAGTTCTTTCTTCTGCCGTGTCATGGCCATCCGTTCTGCTATTCGGTTTCGTCCGGTAATAGAACATTCGGGTGGTATATTTACAGTTCGTTTCCCTCGTCCGGCTGCTGCACCAGCACCGCCTCCGCCCCTGGCCCGTCGGTGAAGTCCAGCTGCACCACGGCCTGGGCGGTGTTCACGGAGCAGCTGACGCACTTGCCCCGCTCCCGGGCTGCGGCGTCGCATCGGGTCAGCAGGTCCGTCAGGAGCTCCCGGTTCAGACCGCCGCCCCGCCAGTGGAACACGAAGTGCGCCTGCTTTTTCCGCAGGGCCTGCCTGGCGCGGCTTTCCACGTCCTCTGGCTTGGTGAAGGACAGGGCCCGGTAGTAGTACCCCTTGTCCGCCGTACAGGGCGGCAGGGGCAGCACCAGGGTCTCGTGGTCCCGGAATATGTGCCTGTCGTCCAGGTTGAAATAATCGTACCGGGGAACGCCCCGCTGGAGGGAATTGTCAAAGGTGGCGTCCAGATGATAGCGCTGGCCCTCCACCGTCACCACGTTCCAGGTATGGCGGTATTTTACACCCCGCTCCGGGGCCGCCTCGCTGAGGGCCACGATGCACGGCAGTCCCACGGCGTCGCACAGGGCCTTCACGGTTTTGGCGATGCCCTCGCACACGCCGACCCCCTGGGTCAGAGGCCCGATGATCTCGTGGGAATACGGCTTTTTCAGCTTATCATACCGAACGTTTTCCAGAATAAACCCGTGGATAGCCAGCTCCTTCTCCCGGTCGGTCTTTCCCGCCAGGGGGCGGATCAAGCGGTCCAGCCGGGCGGCGACCGCCTGCCGGTGCTGGCGGACCTTGCTCTTATCGAACAGATACTCCGGCAGCAGCTCCACATGGTCTGCCCCGGGCATCCAGCGATACTGAAACCCGGTGACGTAAAACAGTAGCGGCGTGTCCAGCTTCAGCCGCAGGTAGATGTCCGACAGCTCCTGGCCGGTGAGCTTCGGCACCCGGATCCCCGGGGCCAGGGCCTCCATACCCGTCCGCATGGCATCGTACACCGCTCGCTTTTCCCGGTCCAGCTGCCGGTAATAGTACCCGGCCATCAACGGTATGCGTGGGGCAGCAGCTGCCGCACCTGCCGGGCCAGGGCGTCAAACTGGTCGCAGGACAGAGCCTGTGCCCCGTCGGACAGGGCGCAGGCCGGACGGTCGTGGACCTCCACCATCAGCCCGTCGGCTCCGGCGGCTGCGGCGGCCAGGGCCAGGGGGGCCACCAGCTCCGCCCGTCCGGCGGCGTGGCTTGGGTCCACGATCACAGGCAGGTGCGACAGTCTTTTCAGCACCGGAATGGCTGCGATATCCAGGGTGGCCCGGCTGTCCGTCTCAAAAGTGCGGATGCCGCGCTCACACAGAATGACCTGGGAATTGCCCCCGGCCAGAATGTACTCCGCCGCCTGCAAAAGCTCCGTCACGGTGGCGGACATGCCCCGTTTCAGCAGCACCGGCTTCCGCACCTGGCCCAGGGCCTGGAGCAGGGGAAAATTCTGCATATTCCGGGCGCCCACCTGCAGAACGTCCACGTCTGCCAGGCCGTCCAGCTGCCGGGGGTCGGTGATCTCCGTCACCACAGGCAGGCCCGCCTCCTGACCGGCGTCCACCAGCAGGGGGATGCCCGCCTGACCCAGCCCCTGGAAGGAGTAGGGGGATGTCCGGGGCTTGAATACGCCTCCTCGCAGCAGCTGGGCCCCGGCGGCCTTCACCCGCCGGGCCACGCCGGCCATCTGCACCTGGGACTCCACAGCGCAGGGCCCTGCAATTAGGCAAAACTCCGCACCGATCCGCGCACTGCCCACCTCCACCACGGTGTTTTCCGGATGGGCAGCCCGTCCCGCCAGCCGGTAGGGCGGCGTAATGCGCCGCACATCCAGCACATAGGGAAGGGCCAGCAGCCCCTCCGGGTCCAGCCGCCAGGTATCTCCCACCAACGTCAGCACATCGGCGTCCTGGCCCGGGGTGCGGCCTATGCGCACTCCCTGATTCATCAGGCGCACCGCCAGCTGCCGCATGGCGGGCTCCTGGGTATCCTTTCGGATGACAACGATCATATATACCTCCGTGCGGCCATGCCGCCATATATTCCTGTTTATTGTACCGCAATGCGGACCGATTTGCAAGCCGGGGGGAAAAAGAACGCCGCTGTCGATGAAACGCATGGCGTTGACCGGGTTGTATATACAGAGGCGGAAAAACTGCACAGTTTTTGTGAAAAATAGTCCCGCTTTGCTTGACAGCTTTGGCAGAATAATCTATAATTCGGATATAAGCATAAATATAGGTATATGGGGGGGAACTGCTATGGGCTGATTATCATACAGCAAGTACCTGCCAGTCCATAAACAAACGAACACAGGAGGTATGATATGAAGAAGCTGACCAAATTGCTCTGCGCCGCGCTGGTGTGGGCTTTGCTCCTGGGCGCTGCCGTCTCCTGCGCCAAGCAGCCGGACAGCCCGGTACAGGACCCGCCCCAGCAGGAGGACCCCCAGCCTGCTCCGGCGGCAGCCGCCGGACTGCGGATCGCGGTGGACAGTGAGCCGGCGTGGTCCGCCGCCGTACATTGGCTCGCTTCCGAACAGGGACAGGCCCTGTTCGGCGACGCCGACGTCCACGACGTATTCTTCCTGGTAGCCCCCCAGGATATCACTCAGCAGCTCCGGCTCAGTAACTATGACGCCGCCATCCTCTGCCCCGACCAGCAGACATTGCAGCAGCTGGGCGGCTATGAGTCGATCCCCCTTTTCCGGGACGCCGTCATATTCGTACACGGTGACATTGGGCAGCCCAGGGGCGACTATGACCTGACCGCCGACACCATCCGGCAGATATACGCAGGCAGCGGCGCGCTGTTCTGGGATCAGGAGCAGCGCCAGGCCCTGATCCCGGCCTACGGCTACAGCGATGACGCGGACGTCCCCGTCTGGCAGCAGCTGTCGATGCTGTTCGGCATTACTGCCGGTGCGCCGGATATTGTCCCGGTGGGAGAGTATGGCAACCCCGTGGCCGCCGTGGCTTATTCCGACCGGGTGGGAGCGCCGCTGTTTCCCTGCTATTACCAGTATCTGCACGGAGATGCGGGGCTCAACGGGTCGGTGATCTCTGTGGATGGCGTGCTGCCCACAGACGAGACGCTGGAGGACGGGACGTATCCGTTTACCCTGTCCTATTACGGCATGTACAGCGCCATCCCGCCCGCGGCGAAAAAGCTGCTGCCGGAGATATTCCGGGGCATGCAGGCAAGCAGTGCCCGGTAAAAAGCCAACCCATACGGGGCGCGACTTACACCGATGTGTCAGGCAAGCTCATGATGCCCATTTCAATCCACGCGCCCCATACGGGGCGCGACCTGGCCGACAAGACCGTATGCGCCACACTCAACCGCATTTCAATCCACGCGCCCCATACGGGGCGCGACGTTCGCGTTGCACTCGTAGTAGTAGGCGCCCAGGGAATTTCAATCCACGCGCCCCATACGGGGCGCGACGATATTGAAGGCTTATGGAACAGCCTCACACCAAAATTTCAATCCACGCGCCCCATACGGGGCGCGACGCAATGAGGACTTGCAGGGCAAGATCACAGGCTATATTTCAATCCACGCGCCCCATACGGGGCGCGACTGCGCATACCGCAGGCGCTATGCGATGAGGTCCTATTTCAATCCACGCGCCCCATACGGGGCGCGACCTGTTCCAGAGGTACGCAAGCCCTATGGTTCTTCTATTTCAATCCACGCGCCCCATACGGGGCGCGACGCTC
>ERZ773221.780-NODE-780-length-34461-cov-15.023920_pt1 | contig 34461 bp, 45 predicted proteins | sample MGYA00580994_ERZ773221 | MGnify/ENA primary metagenome ERZ773221 (study PRJEB29015, sample SAMEA2737758) | human gut metagenome | biome: human gut; feature: human-associated habitat; material: faeces | place: China | collected 2012 ... | reverse complement strand
CTATCGCGCGAGGAGATTTTGAGGATGGTTGAGAGGGTTGCAGGGTAGTAGATAAGTTTTAGATAACAAAAAACCCATTTATGTAAACGGGTTAATGAAAACAATAAGTTAGAGTAAAAACAATAAGTTGGGTTGGTGGTCAGTGGTGGTTATTACGGGGTAATGTCAACCGCTGCCGCCACTTTGTCGCCACTTGTTTTACCTTAGACGCCAAGGGCCTCTATCTTCAATCTGTTCGACTAACCCCTCCTCTTCTAGTTCACGCAATAGTGCAACAACCCAATATTGTTGGTTCGAACTTGTTGCTTTCCGTTTTTCTCCCCAATCGAGGCCGCTTAGACGAAATACCTCAGCTTGCTTAACGCCGTTGCCGTTTTTTTGGGCATCAGGGTGAGTTTTAAGTACGGATAAAGCCAATTCTTTGGCTCTGTTGCGCAATTCCGCTCCCTGATGCTGAAACTTATTCATTGATAGTGCTCCATGTGAAAAAAAAGAATATTAGCTCAACAGGGCAAAATACGCATTTTCAAAAAATTGCTATTGATGTTGGTAGTGTTGCCAGCGGATTAAACCGTAATGCAGTTTCCAGGTGATCCGGTGCCAGATGTGCGTAACGCATAGTCATTTTTATGTCGTGATGTCCGAGGATTTTTTGCAAAGCAAGGATATTTCCACCCGACATCATGAAATGCGCCGCAAACGTATGGCGCAGAACGTGTGTCAGTTGACCGCGAGGGAGCACGATAGACGTTTTTTCCATCACGGATAAAAATTGAAAATAGCAGTCTGTAAAGAAATTGAACCCATCAAGCGCCATGATCTCTTCGTAAAGCTCTTTACTGATAGGGATGCTTCTGTTTTTCTTCCCCTTCGTTCTTACAAAGGTAATTCGGTATTTGGTCACTTGCGAGCGGGTAAGATTTATTGCTTCTCGCCAGCGTGCGCCTGTGCTTAGGCATATCTTGACTACCAGTGCCAGAATTGGGTCCTGACGTTTGCAATCAGCCAGCAGTTCAACAATCTGCTCATGGGTAAGCCATGCCATCTCTTTTTCTGCGATGGTGAATTTTCGCATGTTCTCCAGTGGGTTCGGATACGACCATTCGCCCAGGCGGGATAGTTCGCTAAAAACACTACTTAGATAGCTTTGCTCCAGGTTAATGGTGACCGGGCTTGCTCCTTTCTTCCATTTCTCGCTGAAGTAGATCTCACCTGTCAGGCGTTTATCTCGATAGTGGGCAAACATTTTAGAGGTTAGATCAGTTGCAAGGGGATTGCCCAGAGCGTCAACCATCAGCAGCAATTTGTCATAGACATGCTGCCCAGCAGTCAGTGATTTACCATGTAGTTTGAACCATAGCTCAACCACGTCTTTCAGTGTTCGACGATCCACTGATTCACCCAGCCAGGGCTTTGCTTCGGTTTCTTCCATCGTGTGACGCTCAAAAGCCAGTGCTTCGCCTTTGGTGGCGAATTGTTTACGCACACGACGCCCACTACGTCCGGCGGGGTAACATTCGCAAAGCCATTTTCCTGTGGTGAGTTTTCGTACAGCCATAAAAAATGCCCTCCAATAGAGAGCATTTTTACTGTATGCATAACCAGTGTCAATGTATGTTTATGTATTTTATATACATCACTTATTTAATCGGAGGATTTTTCTGAATGAGAAGGTTTGATTTTTTCTTTCGCGGTAGACCATAGCGTTTGGAAACTTGGCGGATAATCCATTTGATCAGAAAAAGCAGAATCTCCAGACATGTTCCAGTCCTTAAATACCTGAATAGCATCTTCTTTGGTCGCAGTCGAACCGTAAATTTGTAGGAAGACTTGACCAAACATTAAGGCATGCCTTCTGTCTTTTCTGCGAATGGACTCATGAGTATACTTTTTGGAGATACTCAGACAGATATAAGAAAGCCATGATAAAATGGAAATTCCAATCAGGCCTCTGGTGAATAGATAAAATAGTTCAAATCCTTTAGCATTTATGAAATCAGTAACAAAATATAATGATATGAACGAAAAAATGACAGCGGAAAGACCGGCTATTGCACCAGCAATAGCCCATGTTTTGGCGAGTGAAATAAAGTGATCATCATCATCACCTAAATCATCTTTTACACTATTGACATATTCGGGAATTTTTTGATCAATTCTCTCTTGATGTGCTCGACTGGTTAATTCGTTATTTGAAGCCTCTAACTCTTTTATCCTAGAAAAAGTTTGCTCAAGTAAAGATTCTTTTTCTATGTTTAAATTTTCTAACTCTTTGTTTTTTAATGATAATGAGGTGTTGCTTTCTTGCAAATCAGATAAGCGAGCTGTATAAAAACGTAATAAGCTTCTGAATTCATTATTATCTTTTTTTAACACGTTAAGTTGTAATTCAATATCTTCGTCGCTAAAGCCGACTCTATCTAAGTTTTGGAGATGGCGTCTATATTGATCCTTGAATTCTTCAATTTCACCATTTTTCAACAAGTTCTTTAGATATGTGCGTTCATGTTCAGGAAGTGGAATAGAATCATCATGTATAAAATCAACGTATTTTTTAAACTCTGATTTGGTGATGCTGTTTTGTATTGTTTCTTTTTTGTGTTCTTTAGAGTCCATGATAAGTCCAAATTAAATATTTTTAATGAAAGCACAGTGGCATTTTGCTAAAAGTTTTATATTCTCAATGTCACATATGAAATCAGCATGAGTAGATATTACTTTAACTTTTCCTACGGGTATGCGGACCAATGTTCTAATGTTTATTTTGCCTTCAATTTCTACTAACCATTCACCATCAGATATTTCTTTATATCCATAGTCTACTACGAAAACATTTTCGCTATCGATCACAACCTGCGGATTTATAAGGTTGTGTGGTATTAAAGATTTATCAAAGTGGATATAGTCCGCATCTATTAACTTACCATTTATTAGCTTATATGCTAATAACTTTGCTACATCAGTATTTACATCGTTCGATTTTGAACCTTTTCCAGTAACGAGCCAATCTAGTGATATACCAGTTTCAAGTGCGCATTGGATAATCCAATCGGCTGGAAATGTATCCCTCATATAACGATTAGCTAGTGTGCTTTTTGAAATACCCAAATGATCAGCTAAAGCTTGTCTTGTCTTAAATCCATAGGCTGCAACGATTCGCTCTATTGCTGCTTTTCCGTTTTGATTTATAGTAACAGTGTTCTCATTTGGGTTTTTAGGTTCTCTGTTGAGGTGCCGAGATTCACTGTTACAATTGTCGTGACTTTTATCTGCAAAGCTTTCCATTTCGGTATCAGTACCAAATGCTAACCACTCAATCGATACACCAGTTTCCATACTACAGATAACAACCCAGTCAGCTGGGAAAGTGTCACGCGCATACCTGTTCGCCATTGTGCTCTGTGATATCCCCAGATGATTGCAGAATGCTTGGCGTGAAGAAAAACCATACGCTTCTAATATCCGCTCGATGACTGCTTGCCCTCCGCGATTCTGCATGATTAAGGATTTCTTTTTTTCGTCCACATGGCGAAATGTGATTTCGTGTGTTGACATAACTGAATTGCGATCCTATTCTCCGAAATGTGAAGTTTAAGTCACGATTAAAACTGACTCACCACAAGCCAATAGGAGATGTTGCATCATGACCCCTAACATTTCAATAACTCTGAATACGCCACATGTCACAATCGAGCGTTATAGCGAACTTACTGGTCTTTCAATCGACACAATCAACGATATGCTGGCAGATGGTCGCATCCCTCGGCATCGTCTTCGTAAAGACAAAAAAAGAGAAAAGGTAATGATCAACCTTGCTGCTCTTACCGTTGATGCACTTACTGATTGCAATGTTGTGTTCAACTAGTTCCATTTTGGGATACATCAGGGGTGTCGACTATGTTTGATTACCAAGTTTCCAAACATCCACATTTTGATGAAGCCTGTCGTGCATTCGCACTGCGCCACAACCTGGTGCAACTGGCAGAACGTGCAGGCATGAATGTGCAGATTCTGCGGAACAAGCTGAACCCAGCTCAACCTCATTTATTAACCGCACCAGAAATCTGGTTGCTTACCGATCTGACTGAAGATTCAACGCTAGTAGATGGTTTTCTGGCTCAGATTCACTGCCTGCCATGCGTACCGATTAATGAGGTGGCAAAAGAGAAACTGCCACATTACGTCATGAGTGCAACCGCAGAGATCGGGCGTGTTGCAGCAGGTGCGGTATCTGGCGATGTAAAAACCAGTGCAGGTCGTCGTGATGCTATCAGCAGCATTAACTCTGTAACACGACTGATGGCGCTGGCCGCTGTTTCATTGCAGGCCCGTTTACAGGCTAATCCTGCGATGGCGAGTGCAGTTGATACCGTGACTGGCCTCGGTGCTTCATTCGGTTTGCTGTGAGGTGCTTATGCTGACGAAAGAACCATCATTTGCATCGCTGCTGGTAAAACAAAGTCCGGCAATGCACTACGGTCACGGCTGGATCATGGGTGAGGATGGTAAACGCTGGCATCCGTGCCGTTCACAAGATGAATTGCTGGCAGAACTATCTACGAAAAAACAGGGGAACAAATGGCTATTGAAGGTGCTGCGGCGACTGTTCCATTAAGCCCCGGTGAACGCCTGAATGGACTTAATCACATTGCGGAATTAAGGGCGAAAGTTTTTGGCCTGAATATTGAGTCAGAGCTTGAGCGGTTTATTAAAGATATGCGTGATCCACGGGATATCAATAATGAACAAAATAAACGGGCACTAGCTGCCATATTCTTTATGGCAAAAATTCCAGCTGAACGTCATAGCATCAGCATTAATGAGCTGACCACTGACGAAAAGCGGGAGCTGATTAAAGCAATGAATCATTTTCGTGCAGTGGTGAGCTTATTTCCCAGACGGCTAACCATGCCGAATTAACCAATTAATGAAAATCATGGCGTAAACCCGCCGGGCATCCCTTTATCTAAATTCAGGAGAATTGATTATGCGTAATATTGAAACCCTCACGACTAAAACCGGACCGGATGACGTAGGGCTTAATATTTTACTGACAGAGGCCCGTCTTGAAGAACGTCGGGCAAGGGCTGAGGCAATGGCTGCCCGCCTTGATAGCCTGGCGTGTCATATCACATCCCGCCAGCTAAACCACGTCGAAGCAGCAGAACTGCTGCGTGTGACCGCTGAAGCAATCCAGAACGAAGCGCAGGAGATCCACTAATGGCTGATGCAATGGATCTCGTACAGCAGCGCGTTGAAGAAGAACGCCAGCGTCATATCCGTGCTGCCCGCGCCAAAACACCGGGCGTGTCCCGCGTGCTTTGCATTGAGTGTGAAGCGCCAATTCCGCCAGCACGCCGCCGTGCCATTCCGGGTGTGCAGCTTTGCATTACCTGTCAGGAAATCGCAGAGCTGAAAGGCAAACATTACAACGGAGGTGCTGTATGAGCACCATCCTGAAATGGGCGGGAAATAAAACTGCCATAATGTCCGAACTGAAAAAACATCTTCCTGCTGGCCCGCGACTGGTTGAACCTTTCGCGGGTTCCTGTGCTGTGATGATGGAGACGGATTATCCCAGCTATCTGGTTGCGGATATTAATCCTGATTTAATCAACCTCTATAAAAAGGTTGCCGCTGATTGTGAATCGTTTATATTTCGCGCCAGAGCTTTATTTGAGGAAGCAAACAGGGAGGTGGCTTATTACAACATAAGGCAGGAGTTTAATTACTCAACTGAAATTACTGATTTCATGAAAGCGGTATATTTCCTGTATCTCAATCGTCACGGTTACCGTGGTTTATGTCGCTATAACAAGAGCGGGCATTTCAACATTCCCTACGGTAATTATAAAAATCCGTATTTCCCTGAAAAAGAAATTCGCGCATTTGCAGAAAAGGCCCAGCGAGCAACGTTTATCTGCGCCAGCTTTGATGAAACGCTGGCGATGTTGAAGGCGGGGGATGTGGTGTATTGCGATCCGCCGTATGACGGTACGTTTTCCGGCTATCACACTGACGGCTTCACTGAAGATGACCAGTATCACCTGGCATCTGTTCTTGAACATCGGTCATCAGAAGGACATCCGGTCATTGTTTCTAACAGTGACACATCCCTGATCCGTTCGCTGTATCGCAATTTTACTCACCACTACATCAAGGCAAAACGCAGCATCGGCGTGTCGGCTGGCGAGAGTAAATCTGCAACAGAAATCATTGCTGTTTCTGGGGCGCGCTGCTGGGTGGGATTTGATCCTTCGCGTGGCGTGGATAGTTCTGCTGTGTACGAGGTGCGTGTATGAGTCATGACGATATGAGCAACTCTAGCGGCTTTAACGAGGCCGCTGCATCATTTTCATGGAACGGCCCGAAAAAGGCCATTAACCCTTATCTGGATCCGGCGGAAGTTGCGCCGGAGTCTGCACTTTCAAACCTGATCACTCTGTACGCTGCCGATAACGAACAGGAACAACTGCGCCGCGAGGCACTGAGTGAGCAGGTCTGGGAGCGTTATTTCTTTAATGAATCCCGTGATCCTGTCCAGCGCGAAATGGAGCAGGATAAGCTCATTAGCCGGGCAAAGCTGGCGCATGAGCAGCAGCGTTTTAATCCAGACATGGTCATTCTGGCGGACGTAAACGCCCAGCCTTCCCATATCAGCAAGCCGCTGATGCAACGTATTGAATACTTCAGCAGCCTGGGCAGGCCAAAGGCTTATTCCCGCTATTTGCGTGAGACGATTAAGCCATGTCTGGAACGACTGGAGCATGTACGCGACAATCAGCTATCCACTTCTTTTCGCTTTATGGCAAGCCATGAAGGGCTGGACGGCCTGCTGATCCTGCCTGAAATGAGTCAGGATCAGGTGAAACGCCTGTCTACTCTTGTCGCTGCGCATATGAGCATGTGTCTTGATGCCGCTTGTGGTGATTTGTACGCCACCGATGATGTTAAGCCAGAAGAAATCCGCAAGACATGGGAAAAGGTGGCAGCGGAAACCCTGCGTCTGGATGTCATCCCACCTGCGTTTGAGCAACTCCGCTGGAAAAGAAACCGCCGTAAACCCGTGCCCTATGAACTCATTCCGGGTTCGCTGGCGCGTATGTTGTGCGCCGACTGGTGGTATCGGAAATTATGGAAGATGCGTTGCGAATGGCGGGAAGAGCAGTTGCGCGCTGTCTGCCTGGTCAGCAAAAAAGCATCTCCTTATGTCAGCTATGAAGCCGTGATGCATAAACGTGAGCAGCGCCGTAAGTCGCTGGAGTTTTTCCGTTCTCATGAACTGGTGAACGAAGACGGCGACACGCTGGACATGGAGGATGTGGTAAACGCCAGCAGCAGCAACCCTGCGCATCGCCGCAATGAGATGATGGCCTGTGTTAAAGGTCTGGAGCTTATCGCGGAAATGCGCGGTGACTGCGCCGTTTTCTACACCATCACCTGTCCGTCACGTTTCCATTCCACGCTAAATAACGGCAGGCCCAACCCAACCTGGACAAATGCGACGGTAAGACAAAGTAGTGATTATCTGGTCGGCATGTTTGCTGCATTTCGTAAGGCGATGCACAAAGCCGGATTGCGCTGGTATGGCGTGCGGGTGGCTGAGCCGCATCATGACGGTACAGTTCACTGGCACCTGTTGTGTTTTATGCGCAAAAAAGACCGCCGCGCCATCACTACATTACTGCGTAAGTTTGCCATCCGTGAAGACCGCGAGGAGCTGGGCAATAACACTGGGCCGCGCTTTAAGTCTGAGTTGATTAACCCGCGCAAAGGTACGCCAACAAGCTATATCGCGAAATACATCAGTAAGAACATTGACGGGCGTGGTCTGGCTGGCGAGATCAGCAAGGAAACGGGGAAATCTCTGCGTGATAACGCTGAATACGTTAATGCCTGGGCGTCTCTGCATCGTGTTCAGCAATTCCGCTTCTTTGGCATTCCGGGGCGTCAGGCTTACCGTGAACTGCGATTGTTGGCTGGTCAGGCGGCCAGGCAACAGGGTGACAAAAAAGCAGGTGCGCCGGTACTGGATAACCCGCGCCTTGATGCCATTCTGGCTGCAGCTGATGCTGGTTGCTTTGCCTCCTACATCATGAAGCAGGGCGGCGTACTGGTTCCCCGTAAATATCACCTCATCAGAACCGCTTATGAAATCAACGAAGAGCCGACCGCCTATGGCGATCACGGTATTCGTATTTATGGCATCTGGTCACCCATTGCAGAGGGCAAGATCTGCACTCATGCAGTGAAGTGGAAAATGGTTCGTAAAGCCGTTGACGTTCAGGAGGCGGCAGCCGACCAGGGCGCTTGCGCCCCTTGGACTCGTGGCAATAACTGTCCCCTTGCTGAAAATTTGAACCAACAAGGGAAAGACAAATCAGCTGATGGGGACTCCAGAACGGATATTACCCGTATGAATGACAAGGAGTTGTACGATTACCTGCACAGTATGAGCAAAAAAGAGCGCCGGGAACTGGCTGCAAGGTTACGCCAGGTGAAACCGAAACGGCGTAAAGACTACAAACAGCGAATTACAGACCATCAGCGACAGCAGCTCGTCTATGAACTGAAGTCCAGGGGATTTGATGGCAGCGAGAAAGAAGTCGATTTGCTCCTTCGCGGCGGCAGTATTCCGTCAGGAGCAGGCCTGCGTATCTTCTATCGGAACCAACGTCTGAAGGAAGATGATAAGTGGCGGAACCTGTATTAATTACGCGGGTTAACAATTCGTGCTCTTAATAATACCAGGCATATCAGGCCGATGAACGTAAAAAAACGTTTTACATCAGTAAGATTATTATATACTGTAAATATAAACAGTGGTTATGTATACAGTATTGTTTTGGTGTCATAGGAGGAAAGATGCAGGACTATTTTTTGGAGTCTTTGAAGCTCCAGCGCATTGATTTTTTTCTTAAGCTTGTAGCTGCTAGTGAGTGTAGTGATGAAGAGAAGGGGCTGGCTCTGCAGTGGGTTTCTGAATTGACTGATGAACTCATGGCAAAAATCAGAAGCCACGAATACAACCGCTCAATGGATGTCATCAGCTGAGGTGACTTTTATGCGCATTGAAATAATGATCGATAAAGAGCAGAAGATTAGCCAGTCTACCCTGGACGCCCTTGAATCCGAGCTTTACCGCAATCTGCGCCCCCTGTATCCCAAAACGGTAATTCGCATTCGCAAAGGTAGCTCTAACGGTGTGGAACTAACCGGACTGCAACTGGATGAGGAAAGAAAACAAGTGATGAAAATTATGCAGAAGGTGTGGGAGGACGACAGCTGGCTGCATTAAGAAACGTTGCCCCCAGGAGGATTCATTCTGATGGGGGCTAGTTTGGGCAATGAGTGAAATAAGGCGTAAGGTGGGCGGTTATTTTGATAAGTGATCGTCCGCTTTGTGTCAGAAGCAGAAGTGGGAGTGTCTGAGACTCTCTAAAAGTTGATGATTCACTTACAAAACCATTTTCCTGATGGATGCTTACACTTACGAATGATCATTCTGTTTAGTCTTCATGAGAAAATCCCGAATCTTTGCCAAGTTTGAATTTTCGGGGATTGAATCCATGTACGGATCACGCTCAAACACTAATTGCTCAGATTCAACGAAAGCCTGCCACTCTACTGGGTCTAGCTCAAATCCCATTGCTGTCATATCACTTTCATCTTCCCCCTCGATCCAGTGGACTAAATAAAACAATTCATCATCAGGAGAATCATCCTCACCATCAACAATATCAACATCGGTTACAGTGATACGTAGGGTGGGATCGATTTTTGAGACATAAATTCCTAACTGTGGTATAGGGGGAATATTGTTCATGGAAACTCCTTTTATTGGTGTTTGCTATTTGAATAAAAATACGCCAAACAGAGTGTTAACTGTGAATATGGAAAGAATCGTTGTAAGTACCCCGCTTAGGTGTCCCATTCTATTTTAGAGGTTCTCGTGCATATGGATTATGTTATCTGAAAGTTAACTTCCGCTTCCCGTTCACAGCGAACATTCATCTTTGTAAACCCGTATGATCCGTTTTTCAAGTGGCCATTCAGATACGGATTTTCACTTCCTTGACAGTGCATGACTATGCTGCATGAAATCGCATGATCGATTGAGGATCGTCTTTGCTCAGATCCGCCAGAACTGGCGGGCTTTTGCTCATGCCATGCATGTGCATGAAAACCACTGCATAAAGCGGGCAGGCGTGGCGGGGATACGAGCGCGCGCCATGGGGCTAGAGTGCATTTCTTAACAAAATTTTAATCTTAAAAGAGGTGTTAATTAATGTTAAAGCTGATTGGACATTGCGATTAATCTTATGTATAAATCTCAGGAAATTTGAGTGATAAAATGAGCAATGTTATAGATGAACAGTATAGTTTTTTTCAATAATAAAGGTGGCGTTGGCAAAACTACATTGTTGTGTAATGTTGGTGCTTATCTTAGTCTTGAGATGCACAAAAAAGTGTTGGTTATTGACGCCGATCCTCAGTGCAACACAACATCTTATTGTTTGGGAGAGAAAAAACTTGATGAACTTTATGGTTCTGATAAGAGAAATACAATTGAAAATTTCTTAACCCCAGTTCGGAGGGCAAAAGGATATGCAACTACTCGTGTAGTTCCAATAAAAACTGATAGGTTTGGTTTTGACTTGATTCCTGGGGATCCCAAGTTAGCGTTGAGTGAGGATTTTTTAGCATCTGATTGGGACCCCGCTGTGGCAGGGAAACCTCGAGGTATACAAACAACATTTGTTTTTTCACATCTGTCCTCCATGTATAAAGACTATGATTTTATTTTATATGATGTAGGTCCTTCATTAGGTGCATTGAATAGAGCAATAATAATATCATGTGACTATTTCATTATTCCAATGTCTGTTGATATGTTTAGTCTTTTAGCTCTTAATAATATTAACCTTTCGCTAAAGGCCTGGATGGAAGGTGTATCTGATGGCCTGAAAAACTATACTAAAAATGAAGGTGAAGATTTTATCATCGATGGCTCATCTTTACAGTGCAGACTGAAGTTTCTTGGGTATGCGATGCAACAATATAAAGGGAAAACAGTAAGGGGAGAGAAAGTAAAAGTTAATGCGTATGAAAAAATTGCACTTAAAATTCCTAAGGCAATGAAAGCAGAAATAATCAATAATTACGCAAAAAAACAAGATATGAATTTTGATTTAGGGCAAATTGAGAATATGAATAGCTTAATTCCATTGTCTCAATTAGCAAATGCTCCAATTTTTAATCTTAAAAATAAAGATGGGGTAGTAGGATCGCACTTTTCAAAAGTAAACGATGCTAAGAAGCTTTTTGAAAGTATTTGTTCCCGTATCCTTGATAATGTTGCTGCGAGTGAGTCATGATTAATTGGGATAAAAGCTTAGTCTCCGATTTAGCGAGACGGAAATGTATTTTATTTCTGGGGGCAGGCGTCTCAATGAACAGTGTTGGTAAAGGTAATTCACGGCCTCCAAGTTGGAAACAATTTCTTGAAGGATGTTTACCAGAACTCAGTTCTGGGTCATCGCTACAAATTAAACGATTGATTAAAAACGAAGATTATTTGACTGCTTGTGAATTAATTAAGGCAAAGCTTCCTAAAGGGAGGTTCGATGAAATTGCAAAAAATGCATTCTTGAATCCACATTATGCTAAAGCAGATATACATGAGTTTCTTTTTAAATTAGATTGCAGGATTGTTGTAACGCCTAATTTTGATAAAATATATGAAACATATGTTAGTAAAGAAACAGAAGGCACGGTAAGTGTCAAAAATTATTTTGATAGTGATATTGCAAGTGCAATAAAGGATAGTGGTCGTGTTATTCTGAAAATTCACGGCACAATTGATAATACGTCAAACTTGATTTTTTCAAGAAGTGATTATGCAAAGGCAAGATCACAGTACAGAGATTTTTACGAGATTCTTAATGCCTTGGGTTTAACGCATACATTTCTATTTATAGGTTGTGGGGCTAATGACCCCGATATAAGGCTTCTTCTGGAAGATGCTTTTTTCAAGCACAATGCTGTTAAACCACATTATATGGTTATGGCTGATAAAAGTATTCATAGAGATATGGTTCCTGTTATTGAAAAAACATTAAATGTAAATATGTTAACATATAGAACAAATAAAGGTAGTCATCAAGTGTTAACTGATAGTCTTAAAGAGTTGGTACAACTTGTTGAAAATGCGCGAACTGAATTAAAAGAAAGCATGAATTGGTAGCGTATCTATATGATGGAAGGATTGGTGTTATGCCAATCCTTTTGAATGTTATAATTTGTATGCGGTATATTTTATAATTTCCATATTTACCCACGAGTTAATTTCTATTAATCGTTTTTGCAACGGCAATAACTCATTTCGCACAAATACTTTAGCCGATTTCTCCACATCCCCAAATCCCCCAACATTATTCGGCATAATCCCCATCATCTGTGGCGGTACACGATGCGCCGCCATCATATCGTCCCGGCTCACGTTCTTGATGTTCAGAAATTCATCCTTCGCTGCGACTTCTGACAACGGGATGATCTGAAGCCCGTCTTTTTTGCCATTAGGCGAGTACATAAACAGGTTGCGGAAGTTACCAGGACCTTTGGCACTTTTCATCGCGTTGCGGAGATTGTTCACATCCTCCTGATTCTGCGCGGCATCGGTCATATACATGATGAAGCCTGCATGGCTGCCGTTGATGTAATATTTGCGTCGGAACAGCGTGGCGGACTCATTGAGCAGGGCGGACGGAATGGCAGAAAGATAGCCGGGCAGGCCGTAGATCTCCTGGTTAATGTCCGGTTCCATCAGATGAAAAATGCTGCCTTTCGTGAACTGATACGGCTGGGTTGTCATACCGTATTGCACAAACCAGTAGGTATCCAGGTCTAACCCGCGTCGGGTGTATTTTGCCAGAGCAGGCTCAAGGGCGATAACTTCACCGAAGCGGTTCGTGCGTTTCTCCAGGTAGGCGTTACCAAATACCAGATAGTCCTGCACAAAACGTGAAAAAGCCTGCTGGCTGAGCAGCGGGTGAGGGATGTAGGTGCTGGTCAGAATGTTGCACTTTACTGCAATCGGGGAACTATGATGAACGGCAGCGCGGAAGGTGCGCGCCAGTCCGTCAAAGCTGACGGGCGGCTCATACCAGCGGTCCATCTGTACGCATTCCACATAATCCAGCAGTTCTCGGCGGTCCAGAACAGGAACGGGATCGCCGAAGCTGAATGCTTCGGCTGTAGTTTGACTTTTAAGCTGGATCTGTTTCGTCGCCGCAGCGCGGTTCTTCTTACTCTTTCCCATCAAAAAAACTCCACAATATTGCTGGTATTGGCGGATTCGCCCTGCAGCGGTTCGTTAAACAGTGCGTGCATCGTTGCCCAGGCCAGATCGGCGTGGCTGGCTTCTTCGCTGCGGCTGGCTTCATAGGTCGGGCGGTTGCCACTGGCGGTGGTGGCGCGACGGATTGCCATAAAGGACTGCGCTATGTCGGTGTGTCCGGCGTCAAACTCCAGACGGCGGTGGCTGATAATGTCGTAGGCCTTGAGTACCAGGGCGTTTTTAACGTTGGGGTTGTAGACAAACTCCCGGACGGCAGGAAAAAACGCTTTCACGTTCTCGTAAACCCCGTGACCAACGCCGGTTGAGTCGATACCGATATAGGTCACGTTGTACTGTTCGGTCAGTTTTTTGATGGCGTCAGCCTGGGCGCGGAAGTCCATTCCGCGCCACTGGTGACGCTCAAGAATGCGGAACTTACCGCCCGGCACGGCTGGCGGCGCCACCACCACGCATCCGGCGCTGTCGCCGTTCTGCGTACCTTTCGCCGGGTCATATCCGATCCACACTTCGCGCCAGCCAAACGGGCGCAGGGCCAGTGCATGAAAGTCGGTCCAGACTTCCCAACTGTCCACCATGCACGCCTGCAGCTCGCTGAGTGGGAACACAGACGCGAGATCGTCCACGAACTCACACATCAGCAGGTTCTGGTATTCGTCCGGGCTGTACTCCATGCGCAACTGGTCGAGGTCGAACAGGTTACAGCCGCCGCGCACCGCATCTTCCACAGTGACTATCTGGCGGTACTGCCCGTCTGCGCACAGCAGGCCGGGGGCCAGATTGCTGTGGGACAGGTCGATGTCCACCTTATCGGCTTTGTTGCGCCCTCGGTTGAACAGCGCACCGGACCAGAACGGATAAGCACTGTGTGTCAGGCTGGATGGCGTGGAAAAATAGGTTTGTCGCCATTTTTTGTGAATAGCCATACCGGAAGCCACTTTGCGCAGCTCCTGGAATTTCGGTATCCAGAAATATTCATCCAGATACAGGTTGCCGTGGTAACTCTGGGCCGTGCGGGCATTGGTGCCGAGGAAGTACAGCGTGGCCCCGTTAGGAAGCACCATCGGATCGCCTTTCAGCTCCACCTCCACTTCTTTGGCGAAGTCGATGATGTACTGCTTAAAGACGTGGGCCTGAGCCTTGCTGGCGGAAAGGAAAATCTGGTTACGCCCGGTTAGCAGGGCGTCAATCAGGGCTTCACGGGCAAAATAGAAGGTCGCGCCGATCTGGCGTGACTTCAGCAGGTTGCGGATGCGGTTGGTTTTTCCGGCTTCCCACCAGTGGCGCTGGTAGTTGAACATGGAGGAATGGAAGATTTCTTCCAGCTTCTCAATCTGTTCATCGGTGAAAACGTTCTTTTCCGGCTGACGGCGCGGGCCTTTGTTGCGGTTGGCGACGTTAGGGTTTAAGTCGGCTTCGTTGCCGCCATTGTTAAACTTGCCGATCCGCGCATGGCGCTCCGACTGGCGCGCCAGCAGGTCAATCTCTTTGAAATCTTTCCCTTCTTTGTGCTCCTTCATAATGAGCTGGCAGTAGCGTGCGGCGGTGGTGAGCTGCATCTGATCCAGCGGCCCATAGTCACCCCACTTGTCGCGTTTTTTCCAGCTGTGAACGGTTGCAACTTTCTCGCCCAGCATTTCAGCAATGCGGGCTACGCGGTATCCCTGAAAGTACAGCAGCATGGCCTGCCGACGGGGATCGAGATCTGCGGGTGTCAGTGTGGTGTTCATGGCACAAACCTACAGCCTTGAATGAAGGCTTTCCCCGCCTGCGGTTTGTGTGGTTGTCGGTACAAATACCGCGCATTGTTTCACTGCCCCCATCACCGCAACCATAAGGCTCCAGTAAGTTTTTTCTAACGGAGCACGGCTCATGACAGTGAAAGCAAAGCGTTTTCGCATCGGGGTGGAAGGTGCCACCACCGACGGACGCGAAATCCAGCGTGAATGGCTGGAACAGATGGCAGCCAGCTACAACCCGGCGGTGTATACCGCGCTGATTAACCTTGAGCACATCAAGTCTTATCTGCCGGACAGCACCTTTAACCGCTACGGCAAGGTGACGGCGCTGTTTGCTGAAGAAATCACGGAAGGTCCGCTGGCAGGCAAGATGGCGCTGTATGCCGACGTTGAGCCAACGGAGTCCCTGGTGGAACTGGTGAAAAAAGGCCAGAAATTATTCACCTCTATGGAAGTCAGCCCGAAGTTCGCTGATACGGGCAAAGCCTATCTGGTCGGCCTGGCTGCCACTGATGACCCTGCCAGTCTGGGTACGGAAATGCTGACATTCAGCGCCAGTGCAGCCCATAACCCGCTGGCAAACCGCAAGCAGAATCCTGCCAATCTCTTTACCGCTGCAGAGGAAACGGTGATCGAACTGGAAGAAATCCAGGACGACAAACCGTCCCTGTTTGCCCGCGTCACGGCGCTGTTTACCAAAAAAGAGCAGTCCGATGACGCCCGGTTCTCTGATGTGCATAAGGCCGTGGAGTTGGTCGCCACTGAGCAGCAGAACCTGAGCGCACGCACCGAAAAATCCCTGTCTGAGCAGGAAGAACGCCTGTCTGAGCTGGAGACTGCCCTGCAGGCACAGCAAACCGCCTTTAACGAACTGGTGGACAAGCTGAGTCATGAAGACAGTCGCCAGGACTACCGCCAGCGTGCAACAGGCGGTAACGCCCCCGCTGACACTCTGACCAATTGCTGATGGAGCACAAAACCCGATGAAGAAGAATACCCGCTTTGCTTTTAACGCTTACCTGCAGCAGCTGGCGCGTCTGAACGGTGTGGCAGTTGAAGAACTGTCCAGCAAGTTCACCGTGGAGCCGTCTGTGCAGCAGACGCTGGAAGACCAGATCCAGCAGTCCGCCGCATTCCTGACGCTGATTAACGTCACGCCAGTGACTGAGCAGTCCGGTCAGCTGCTGGGGCTGGGAGTTGGCAGCACCATTGCCGGAACCACTGACACCACCGCGAAAGAGCGTGAACCTGTCGATCCGACGCTGATGGTCGATGTGGAATATAAATGCGAGCAGACCAACTTTGACACGGTGCTGACCTACGCGAAGCTGGACCTGTGGGCGAAGTTTCAGGATTTCCAGGTGCGCATCCGTGACGCCATCGTGAAACGTCAGGCTCTGGACCGCATCATGATCGGCTTTAACGGCGTGAAGCGTGCGAAAACCTCCAACCGTAGCGAAAACCCGCTGCTACAGGATGTGAACAAAGGCTGGCTGCAGAAAATCCGTGAGGATGCACCGGATCACGTCATGGGCAGCACCACCACGGGTGGTAAAACCACACCGGGCGCAGTGAAAGTCGGCAAAGGTGGCGAATATGCCAACCTGGACGCTGTAGTGATGGATGCGGTCAATGAGCTTATCGACGTGGTCTACCAGGACGATGACGATCTGGTGGTGATTTGCGGTCGTGAACTGCTGTCTGACAAGTATTTCCCGCTGGTCAACAAAGAGCAGGAAAACAGTGAAAAACTGGCTGCCGATATGATCATCAGCCAGAAACGCATGGGTGGCCTGCAGGCCGTGCGTGCGCCATTCTTCCCGCCGAATGCGCTGCTGATCACCCGTCTGGATAACCTGTCCATCTACTGGCAGGAAGACACCCGCCGCCGTTCAGTTATCGACAACCCGAAACGTGACCGGATTGAAAACTTTGAATCCGTTAACGAAGCCTATGTGGTTGAGGACTACCGCTGCGCCGCACTGGTGGAAAACATCCAGATTGGCGACTTCAGCGCCGCAGCAGCAGAAACCGGAGCGTAATTCATGAGCCTGAGTCCCGCACGGCAGCATCGCCTGCGCGTTCAGGCTGAACAGGCCGCCCGCGAGGGCGGCAGCGTTCGCCACGCGTCGGGCTATGACCTGATGCTGCTGCAACTGGCGGAAGACCGCCGCCGTCTCAAGGGCGTTCAGTCCACGGTCAAAAAAGCGGAAATCAAGGTGGAGCTGCTGCCGAAGTACGCCGCCTGGGCGGAGGGTGTCCTGGCTGCCGGAGGCGCTCAACAGGATGACGTGCTGATGTACGTGATGCTGTGGCGCATTGATGCCGGAGATTATGCCGGGGCGCTGGAGATCGGGCGTCACGCCCTGCGTCATGGCTGGGTGATGCCGTTAGGTAACCGCAACGTGCAGACCGTGCTGGCAGAGGAAATGGCAGATGCAGCCCAGAGCGCAATGCTTGCCGCCACCGGCTTTGATGCCGATCTGTTGCTGCAGACCCTGGAGCTGACAGACGGTATGGATATGCCGGACCAGTCACGGGCGCGTCTGCATAAAGCGATTGGCGCTGTCCTGAGTGAAAGCAATCCGGCGTCTGCCCTTAATCATCTCAACCATGCGTTACAGCTCGATCCCCGCTGTGGCGTGAAAAAAGACAAACAGCAGCTGGAGCGCAGACTGCGCAATGACAGCCGCTGACAGAACGTGCCCCCGCGCACGGGCGGCACGGGGTGGCGAAAGGCACTGCCACATCAAAACCCCGTCCACCGCCCTCTATTTCAGGAGAAAGCAGCATGAAGTTTGTTGCGCCAGAACAGGCACCGGAACAGGCGGAAATCATCAGGAATACGCCGTTCTGGCCTGATGTGGACCTGTCGGAGTTTCGCAGTGTGATGCGCACTGACGGCACGGTGACGCAGCCGCGTTTAAAACAGGTTGCCCTGTCGGCAATTTCGGAGGTCAACGCAGAGCTGTATGAGTTTCGCAGACGCCAGCAGATGCTGGGGTATGCCTCGCTGGCAGAAGTCCCGGCGGAACAACTGGACGGCAAAAGCGAGCGCATTCAGCACTATTTCAACGCGGTTTACTGCTGGGCACGCGCCATGCTCAACGAACGTTACCAGGACTATGACGCCACGGCATCCGGTGCGAAGCGAGGCGAGGAACTGGCGGAAGCAAGCGGTGATTTATGGCGTGACGCCCGCTGGGCCATCAGCCGGGTGCAGGATGCGCCGCACTGCACAGTGGAGCTTATCTGATGAAAGTGCGTGCGCATCAGTATGACACGGTGGACGCACTTTGCTGGCGTCATTACGGGCGCACGCAGGGTGTCACGGAGCAGGTACTGAAGGCAAATCCGGGGCTTGCCGAATACGGCCCCTTTTTACCTCACGGGCTGCAGGTGGAGCTGCCGGACATTCCGACAACCACCACCGTGCAGACCGTCCAGCTATGGGACTGAATTATGACGCTTGAGCGAATCAGCGCCTTTATCACGTATTGCATCGCCGTCGTGCTGGCCTGGCTGGGCGATTTGTCCATCAAGGATGCCTCAACGCTGGGCGGCTTGATGATCGGTGTGCTGATGCTGGCTATCAACTGGTACTACAAACACAAAGCCTACCAGCTTCTGCGCGACGGGCAGATCTCGCGGGAGGACTATGAATCCATCAATCGTTAAACGCTGCCTTGTCGGGGCCGTGCTGGCTATTGCTGCCACGCTGCCGGGTTTTCAGCAGCTTCACACCTCCGTGGAAGGGCTGAAACTGATTGCCGATTACGAAGGTTGTCGTCTGCAGCCGTATCAGTGCAGCGCGGGTGTCTGGACCGACGGCATTGGTAATACGTCGGGCGTCATTCCCGGCAAAACCATTACGGAGCGACAGGCAGCAGAAGGGCTGATCTCCAACGTGCTGCGTGTGGAGCGGGCGCTGGAAAGGTGTGTGAAGCAACAGCCGCCGCAGAAGGTGTATGACGCTGCGGTGTCGTTTGCCTTCAACGTGGGTACGGGCAATGCCTGCAGTTCCACGCTGGTGAAATTGCTCAATCAGCGGCGCTGGGCGGATGCGTGCCGACAGTTGCCGCGCTGGGTGTATGTAAAAGGTGTGTTTAATCAGGGGCTGGATAACCGCCGTGCGCGGGAGATGGCCTGGTGCTTACAGGGAGCAAACTGAAATGAAAAAGAAAGTAATCAGCGGGCTGTTTCTGATGTTATGGATAGCGCTGTTAATCGCCGCAATGGTGTATCCGCAGGGGATTTTTCCGGTACTGGCAGCATCTGGTGTCTGGGTAGCCTGTCTGCTGACATGGGCAGTAATTCCGGTATCACTGGCTGCGTTAATTAAGAACGGCCCGCTCTGGCAGGAGTTGAGGGCATCTTTGCTGAAGACAATTACCCGAAAAGAAAACGTATTTATCAGCTGGATGATGCGATTGCTGATTGTCGTCAGTCTCGCCTGGACGGGGTGGGCTCTTACCCTGGTCTTTTATCTACTGACCGTTATTGCCTTCTGGATCACCCGTAATCAGATGGCGCAACAGGTAGCAGCATGAACCGGTTGCTGCTGGTTGTGCTGGCGTTATTACTGGCGGCGCTGGGCTGGCAGACGTGGCGGCTGGCTGATGCCAGCCAGACCATCAGCACGCAGGCAGATGAGCTGCAGAGCAAAAGCCAGGCACTGGCAAAGAGCAACAGCCAGCTTATCAGCCTGTCCATTCTGACAGAAACCAACAACCGGGAGCAGGCGCGACTCTATGCCGACGCAGAACAGACCAGCGCACTACTGAGACAACGACAACACCGGATTGAGGAACTGAAACGTGAGAACGAGGATTTACGCCGCTGGGCTGATACTCCTTTGCCTGCTGACATTATCCGGCTGCGGGAACGCCCCACACTCACCGGAGGTGCAGCTTACCGTCAGTGGTTGTCCGCGAGTGACGCCGTGTCGGCTGGGGCAGGCAGCGCCTCGCACTAACGGTGACCTGAACGCGTTGCTGGATGAAACGGAGGCCGCCTGGGCGGTCTGTGCAGACAAAGTGGACATGATTATTGCGTGTCAGGAGCGAAACAGTGAACAAACCACAATCCCTGCGCCACGCCCTCAATAAAGCGGTGCCTTATGTCCGCAATAACCCGGACAAACTGCATCTGTTTGTGGATAACGGTTCGCTGGTTGCCACGGGGGCCAGCTCCATGTCATGGGAGTACCGCTACACCCTGAACGTGGTGATAGAGGATTTCAGCGGCGACCAGAATCTGCTGATGGCCCCGGTTTTACTGTGGCTTCGGGATAACCAGCCCGATGCCATCAATAACCCGGCGTTACGGGAAAAGCTATTCACCTTTGATGTGGATATTTTGCGCAACGATGTCTGTGATATCAGCCTTAACCTGCAACTGACGGAACGTGTGCTGGTCAGCACTGACGGCAGTGTGTCGAGCGTTGAAGCTGTAGCAGAACCCGATGAACCTGAAGAAATGTGGACGGTGAAACGTGGCTGAACTGCAGAAGGTGGACGACTGGCTGAGTGCCTTGCTGGCGAATCTGGAACCAGCCACGAGAAGCCGCATGATGCGCCAGCTGGCGCAGGAACTGCGCCGGACACAGCAGCAGAATATCAGGATGCAGCGCAATCCAGATGGCAGCAGTTATGAACCGCGCAGGGTAACAGCACGCAGCAAGAAGGGGCGCATCAAACGTCAGATGTTTGCAAAGCTGCGCACCACAAAATACCTGAAAACTGCCGCCAGCGCCGACTCTGCCAGCGTACAGTTTGAAGGCAAGGTGCAGCGTATTGCCCGTGTTCACCATTACGGCCTGCGTGATCGCGTCAGTCGCAAAGGACCGGAGGTCCGTTACGCAGAGCGCCGCCTGCTGGGTGTAAATGATGATGTTGAGGCAATGACCCGCGACATGATTCTGCAATGGCTGGCGGGGTGATCTTTGTATCAGCACTGATACAAGTTGCAGCACTGCCGCCTTTCTTCCCCTGATGGCAACCTTTCCCTATGAACGCACAATTAACCGAAATCATGCGCCTTATCACCAACCTGATCCGCACAGGGGTAGTCACCGAAGTGGACAGGGAAAACTGGCTTTGCCGGGTGAAAACGGGCGAGCTTGAAACCAACTGGATCAGCTGGCTGACGCTGCGTGCCGGGAATGCCCGCACATGGTGGCGACCATCGGAAGGTGAGCAGGTGGTGCTGCTGAGTCTGGGCGGCAATCTGGAAACCGCCTTTGCGTTACCCGCCATCTATTCGAATCAGTTCGCGCCACCGTCGACGTCGGCGGACGCCTGCGTGACAGAACATCCTGACGGTGGCTGGTTTGAATACGAACCCGCCACCGGGCGCTGGTATGTCAGGGGCATCAAATCAATGGTCATTGAGGCCGCTGACAACATCACCATGAAAACCAGTGAGTTTGTACTGGAGGCTGACCGCACGCGCATTAACAGCGAAGTGGTGATCAATGGTGGCGTTACCCAGGGCGGCGGAGCGATGAGTTCTAACGGGATCGTGGTTGATGCGCATCAGCATACTGGCGTCCTGAAAGGCGGCGATACAACCGGAGGCCCGGTATGACGCTTTATAGCGGGATGAACAATACCAGCGGCAAAGTCATTACTGATATTGATCATCTGCGCCAGTCGGTGCGGGACATTCTGCTGACACCGCAGGGTAGCCGTATTGCCCGCCGGGAATATGGTTCCCTGCTGTCGGCACTGATAGATCAGCCACAAAATCCGGCATTACGCCTGCAGGTCATGTCGGCAGTGTATGTGGCGCTGAGTCGCTGGGAGCCACGGTTGACGCTGGATTCCATCACCATCAACAGCAATTTTGACGGTTCAATGGTGGTGGAGCTGACCGGGCGGCGGAATAACGGTGTGCCTGTGTCCCTTTCCGTATCAACAGGAGCAGAGAATGGCAGTGATTGACCTTTCGCAGTTGCCTGCACCGCAGATTGTGGATGTGCCGGACTTTGAGACGCTGCTTGCCGAACGCAAGGCAGAATTTGTGGCGCTTCATCCGAAAGATGAGCAGGAAGCAGTGATCCGCACGCTGGAACTGGAATCTGAACCCGCCACTAAATTGTTGCAGGAGAACGCTTACCGTGAGTTGCTTCTGCGCCAGCGCATTAACGAAGCCGCGCAGGCGGTGATGGTGGCTTACGCGATGGGCGGCGATCTTGACCAGCTCGCTGCCAACTACAACGTGACACGCCTGACGGTGACGCCTGCTGATAATGATGCTGTGCCGCCCGTTGCAGCTGTGATGGAAAGCGATGAAGCGTTGCGCCTGCGTGTGCCTGCAGCCTTTGAAGGGCTTTCTGTTGCGGGGCCAACTGCAGCTTATGAATTTCATGCCCGAAGCGCCGACGGTCGGGTGGCGGATGCCAGTGCAACCAGCCCGGCACCTGCAGAGGTGGTGCTGACTGTCCTTAGCCGCGAAGGCGATGGAACTGCAGAAAAAGACCTGCTGGACGTGGTGGAAAAAGCTCTGAACAGTGAGAACGTCCGCCCGGTGGCTGACCGTCTTACGGTTCGCAGCGCAGAAATCATCCCGTATCGCGTGGAAGCCACCATTTTTCTCTATCCGGGACCGGAAGCAGAGCCGGTAATGGCAGCGGCAAAAGCCAGTCTGCAGAAGTACATTGCCAGCCAGACGAGGCTTGGTCGGGATATTCGCCGTAGCGCCATCTTTGCTGCTCTGCATGTTGAGGGTGTTCAACGTGTGGAACTGGCTTCTCCGCTGGCGGATGTGGTCCTGAACAAAACACAGGCGGCATCATGTACGCAGTGGAGCGTAACCAACGGAGGAACGGATGAATAGTCTGCTGCCACCGGGTTCAACTTCACTGGAGCGCCGACTGGCGCAAACCTGTAGCGGGATTTCTGATTTGCAGGTGCCGCTGCGTGACTTGTGGAATCCGGCTACCTGTCCGGTCAGCTTCCTGCCTTATCTCGCCTGGGCGTTCTCTGTGGATCGCTGGGACGAGGGCTGGACAGAAAGCGTCAAACGCCAGGTAGTGAAGGATGCTTTTTATATTCATCAGCATAAAGGAACCACCAGTGCCGTGCGGCGGGTGGTGGAACCGTTCGGATTCCTGATCCGCATTATTGAGTGGTGGCAGACCGGAGAAACACCGGGCACGTTTCGCCTGGATATCGGCGTGCAGGACCAGGGCATCACTGAAGATACCTATCTGGAACTTGAGCGACTGATAAGCGATGCCAAACCATGTAGCCGCCACATGATCGGCATGTCCATCAATCTGCAGACCAGCGGCCCGCATTGGGTGGGAGCCGCCAGCTATCTTGGCGAAGAAATCACGATCTATCCGTATATCAACGAAACGATTATTTCCGGTGGCACCGCGCATGAAGGCGGGGCGGTCCATGTTATTGACACAATGAGAGTGAATCCATGAGCACAAAATTTTATACCCTGCTGACGGATATTGGCGCGGCGAAACTTGCCAGCGCCGCCGCGCTCGGTGTGCCGCTAAAAATTACCCATATGGCGGTGGGCGATGGCGGTGGAGTATTGCCAACGCCGGACGCAAAGCAGACGGCACTGGTAAATGAGAAACGCCGGGCTGCGCTGAATATGCTTTATATCGACCCGCAGAACAGCAGCCAGATTATTGCCGAACAGGTGATCCCTGAAAACGAGGGCGGTTGGTGGATACGTGAAGTGGGCTTGTTTGATGAGTCCGGGGCATTGATTGCCGTGGGCAACTGCCCGGAAAGCTATAAGCCGCAACTGGCTGAAGGTAGCGGGCGCACTCAGACCGTGCGCATGGTGCTGATTACCAGCAGCACGGACAATATCACCCTGAAAATCGACCCTGCTGTAGTGCTGGCAACCCGCAAGTATGTGGATGACAAGGCACTGGAGCTGAAGGTGTACGCGGATGATCAGATGGCAAAACATCTTGCCGCACCGGACCCGCATTCACAGTACGCGCCAAAAGCCAGCCCGACATTTACCGGAACCCCCAAAGCGCCAACGCCAGCGGCGGGGAATAATACCACGCAGGTTGCGACCACTGCGTTTGTACAGGCGGCACTGATGGCCCTTATTAATGGTGCGCCAGCCACGCTGGACACGCTGAAAGAAATAGCCGCAGCCATTAACAATGATCCGAATTTCAGTACCACCATTAACAATGCGCTGGCACTTAAAGCACCGTTGTCGAGTCCGGCACTCACCGGAACGCCAACAGCCCCCACGGCGGCGCAGTCGGTCAACAATACACAGATTGCCACTACGGCTTTTGTGAAATCGGCGATTGCAGGAATGGTGGGTTCTGCACCTGCTGCACTGGATACACTGAACGAACTGGCGGCGGCACTGGGGAATGATCCGAACTTTGCCACGACAATGCTTAATGCGCTGGCAGGTAAACAACCGCTGGACAATACGCTTACCAATTTGAGTGGAAAGGATGTAGCTGGTCTTCTCACATACCTTGGTTTAAGAGCAAGCGGGCAGTACACCGATAATTTGTTATTTACAGGTCCTGATGGTCTTAAGATTCAGGTGTTTCGCCGGACGCTCGCAAATTTGACTACTGTCGGTGTAGTAAATTCTGTGCCAGTGACTTTCCCTGTCCCGTTCCCTGTTAATTGCTGGGGCGTTTTTTCTACCAAATTAACATGGGTTCAGATAACTAACTCATGCGAGTGGGTAAGCAATACAGGATTTACCGCTCAGGTCATGATGAATATTGCTGTAAATACAAACACCTCAGACGCTATGTTTTTAGCTATAGGATATTAATATGAATCGTTTTGTGTTCAGTCCATCTGAGTCCCGTTTTTATGCCATCGAGTGGCAGGCTGATTATGTTGATAATAATTGTTGGCCACATGATGCCATTAACGTTAGTGACAGCATTTATTATGAGTTTTCCGGCACTCCCCCTACAGGTAAGCAACTTATAACTTTAAATAACATGCCAGCATGGGGTGATATTCCTCCACCTACACGAGAAGAATTAATTGTCGCTGCTGATGTGGAGAAGCAAAAAAGAATAGATTTAGCCAATGATTACATGAACGGTAAGCAATGGCCTGGTAAAGCAGCTATTGGTCGTCTGAAAGGTGAGGAACTGGCACAATATAATTTGTGGCTGGATTATCTGGACGCACTGGAGCTGGTCGATACCGCCAGTGCGCCAGATATTGAATGGCCTACGCCTCCGGCAGTTCAGGCCAGATGACATCCGGCGCGGTGCTGGTATCTGTTGCCGTCACCGCGTCAATGTAATCCAGCACAGTGTTAAGGCTGGTTGTTTCTGCCTGCGTCAGTTTACGTCCGGCCTGCAATTTCAGCTGAATCAGACTGATTGAAGCCATTGCAGTATCAATCAGTGACTGGCGCTGTGCTTCTGCTGCATCTACTGCGGCGCTATGCTGTGCTTCGGTATCCGTCACCCATTTCTCACCATCCCATTTATCGTATGGCGTTAACGGGGCGATAGTGGTTGTATTATCAGGGTAATCACCCGGAGCTGTGATTTCTTTTGATTCTCCTGTTTCGGTGCTAAAGACGATTTCACCGCGATGGTCTGGCACATATTCCCATGAGTTAAAATCTACAGATCGGCAGATTGCATAACCAGCTTTGTATGTGCCAGGGGCATCTAAACAGGAATATGCAGGGATACCGACACCAACGGCAAGATATTCAGTTGATGTGGAAATATATTCCCGTGTTTCGCCATCATAGTTATAGACGGTAATATTCCCCGCCTTTGTAGCAATAAACTCGCTATTTAATACAGCGTTATCCATTATGCAGCCCTCACGATATAGTTAAATGCAATATTCCGTGGACGGGTTTCATTTATCCCATATGCTGTTGTTCTCTGATTCCCGACAAAATATCCATTTGGATTAGAAGATACAGAATAATCATCAAAATCAAGTGGGCTATCAGCACCCGGCGTCAGGCTTGCAATATATCCTCTTCCCATAACTTCTGATGCTGGTATTTCTTTTGTACGATAATCACTAACTCTGAAGAGCTGCCCTTGGTGGGTGTGTGATTCCACTCCTCCATTCTGAAGACTTAGCAAGGCACGTACAGCATCAATACCACGCCCGTCATCCCAGCCACGAATAAACTCACCACGTAAATCAGGCAATTTATTTGTCGGATAAGCCTTTGCCAGTTCCGGGTATTCTTCAGCAGAAAAAGCGGCACCGTTGCATTTCAGCCAGCCTGTTGGCGGAGTGGCTGAAGGCCACGGAACAGGCACCCCAACCGGTAATGCAGAGCCTTCTCCCAAACCAACGTTTATGAAAATGCAGAGATAACGGCTAACTGGCATCATCCCCGGTTTTTATTCAGGGGATTGATCATGCTTATTGGCTATGTACGCGTGTCAACAAATGACCAGAACACCGATTTGCAACGTAATGCACTGAACTGCGCGGGATGTGAGCGGATTTTTGAGGACAAAATCAGTGGCACTAAGTCCGACAGACCGGGGCTGAAAAAACTACTCAGGACACTATCGGCAGGAGACACGCTGGTTGTCTGGAAGCTGGACAGGTTGGGGCGCAGTATGCGGCATCTTGTTACGCTGATAGAAGAGTTGCGCCAGCGTGGTGTGAATTTCAGAAGCCTGACTGACAGTATTGATACCAGTACCCCAATGGGCCGTTTCTTTTTTCATGTCATGGGTGCCCTGGCTGAAATGGAACGCGAACTGATAGTTGAACGTACCAGGGCAGGGCTGGCTGCAGCTCGTGCCAAAGGCAGAGTAGGTGGACGCCGTCCTAAGTTGACCACCGAACAGTGGGCACAGATTGGGCGTTTACTCGAGGCCGGAGAATCAAGACAGCGTATTGCACTGATTTTTGATGTAGGCGTTTCTACCATTTATAGAAAATTTCCGGCAAATAAGATCAATGAATCCCCCTGAATCAGCATTATGTTGATTATCCCTGCAAGCAGACAAATACCGTTATTTTGTGTGAATAACGACACAACTGCGCTTAGCTGTTTGTCAGGCACAATCACTTCAACATAGGGCGAAGCCTAATCCAATCAGGAGGTTCGCCACTATGGCTCAGGATTACCACCACGGGGTGCGCGTTGTTGAAGTCAACGAAGGCACCCGATCTATTACCACGGTGAGCACCGCCATCGTGGGTATGGTCTGCACGGGCGATGATGCCGATGCAAAAATGTTTCCTCTTAATAAACCCGTGCTGATCACTGATGTGCTGACTGCCAGCGGTAAAGCGGGTGAGTCAGGTACTCTGGCCCGTTCGCTGGATGCCATCGCTGACCAGGCAAAACCCGTGACCATTGTTGTGCGTGTGCCGCAGGGTGAAACGGAAGACGAAACCACGACCAATATCATCGGCGCAGTGACCGCTGAAGGTAAAAAAACAGGTATGAAAGCCCTGTTATCTGCCCAGTCACAGCTCGGCGTTAAACCGCGCATTCTCGGCGTGCCAGGCCACGACACCAAGGCGGTAGCTACTGAGTTGCTGAGCGTGGCGCAAAGCCTGCGTGGATTTGCTTACCTGTCAGCGTATGGCTGCAAGACAGTGCAGGAGGCGATCACTTACCGCGAAAACTTCAGCCAGCGCGAAGGGATGCTGATCTGGCCTGACTTTACTGGCTGGGACACGGTGCTGAATGCCGAAGCAACGGCATATGCCACCGCCCGTGCGCTTGGTCTGCGCGCCAAAATTGACGAGCAGACCGGATGGCACAAAAGCCTGTCCAACGTGGGCGTGAACGGTGTCACCGGAATTTCTGCAGATGTGTTCTGGGATCTGCAGGACCCGGCAACCGATGCAGGTCTGCTGAACCAGAACGACGTCACCACGCTTGTGCGTAAAGACGGTTTCCGCTTCTGGGGTTCCCGCTGCCTGAGTGATGACCCGCTCTTTGCCTTCGAAAACTACACCCGCACGGCGCAGGTGCTGATGGACACGATGGCAGAAGCACACATGTGGGCGGTGGATAAACCGCTTAACCCGTCGCTGGCCCGCGACATTATCGAAGGTATCCGCGCCAAAATGCGCAGCCTGGTCAGTCAGGGCTATCTCATTGGTGGTGATTGCTGGCTGGATGAGTCGGTGAACGACAAAGACACGCTGAAAGCCGGAAAACTCACCATCGACTACGACTACACGCCAGTGCCGCCACTTGAAAACCTGATGCTGCGTCAGCGTATCACCGATCAGTACCTGGTGAATTTCGCCAGCCAGGTCAGCGCGTAAGGGGACAACATGGCTTTACCACGCAAATTAAAACACCTGAACCTGTTTAACGACGGGAACAACTGGCAGGGGATCGTTGAGTCGCTGACGCTGCCGAAATTTACCCGCAAATATGAGAAGTATCGCGGCGGCGGAATGCCGGGTGCGGTGGATGTGGATCTGGGGCTTGATGACAGTGCGCTGGACACAGAATTTTCCATTGGTGGTACTGAATTGCTGCTGTTTAAACAGATGGGTAAAGCCACGGTGGATGGCATCCAGCTGCGCTTTACCGGCTCTATTCAGCGTGACGATACCGGGGAAGTGCAGGCCGTGGAGCTTGTCGTGCGTGGACGTCACAAAGAAGTGGATTCCGGCGAGTGGAAGACGGGCGAAAGCAACACGACCAAAGTGACCAGTACCAACAGCTACGCGAAGCTGACCATCAATGGTGAGGTGCTCTATGAAGTGGACCTTATCAACATGGTGGAAATTGTGGACGGTGTGGACCTGATGGAAGCGCACCGCAACGCTCTCGGCCTCTGATGTATCTGAACGGCGCGGAATGCCGCGCCAGAACCCAATTTACAGGACAACAAAATGAGCGATAAGCAGACTGAAAAGACCATTCAACTGGATACCCCTATCAAGCGCGGTAAAACAGAAATTACCGAAATTGTGCTGCGTAAACCGCAGTCCGGTGCGCTGCGCGGTACACGCCTGCAGGCCATTATGGATATGGATGTGAACGCGATGATGACCGTGATCCCCCGCATCTCCAGTCCGGCACTGACTGCACAGGAAATTGCAGAGATGGACCCGGCAGATCTCACTGCCATGTCGGTTGAGGTTGTCACTTTTTTGTTGAAGAAGTCGGTGCTTGCCGGTTTACCGACAGCCTGACGGTTGACGATCTGGTGGCTGATATCGCCACCATCTTTCACTGGCCGCCATCCGTTACTGACGTTATGCCGCTGACCGAAGTGCTGGAATGGCGGTATAAAGCGATTCAGAGAAGCGGGGCCAACGATGAGTGATAATAACCTGCGCCTGCAGGTCATTCTTAATGCGGTTGACAAACTCACCCGCCCATTCCGTGCTGCACAGGCCAGTTCGAAAGAGCTGGCTGGCGCAATCAGAAACTCCCGTGACGCATTAAAGCAACTCAATCAGGCGGGTAACAGCCTGGAAAAATTTCGCAAGCTGCAGGCCGATAACAAAAAGTTAGGCGACAGGCTGAACTATGCCAGACAGAAGGCAAATTTGCTTAGTTCTGAGCTGGAAGCGATGGAACAACCATCACAAAGGCATCTTGTGGCTTTAGGTCGGCAAACGCTGGCAGTCCAACGCCTGGAAGAACAACAAAAATATTTGCAGAAGCAAACGGCGCTTGTGCGTGCAGAACTGTACCGGGCGGGAATTTCTGCGAAAGATGATGCGGGAGCAACTGCCCGTTTAGCCCGTGAAACATCACGTTATAACCAGGAACTTTCGAAACAAGAGGCGCGGCTGAAGCGACTGGGGGAAGCTCAGCGCAGGATGAATGCGGCGCGTGCCAGTTATGCCCGTTCGCTGGAGGTGCGTGATCGTATTGCAGGAGCCGGAGCCACTACCACGGCTGCAGGGCTGGCAATGGGTGCGCCAGTGATGGCGGCAGTAAAAAGCTATACCAGCATGGAAGATGCCATGAAAGGTGTGGCAAAGCAGGTCAATGGTCTGCGTGACGATAATGGCAACCGCACTGCACGTTTTTATGAAATGCAGGATGCCATCAAGGCTGCCAGCGAACAGTTGCCGATGGAAAACGGTGCGGTGGATTTCGCTGCACTGGTTGAAGGTGGTGCGCGCATGAACGTCGCAAACCCTGACGACAGCTGGGAAGACCAGAAACGTGACCTGCTGGCCTTCGCCAGTACGGCAGCAAAGGCGGCAACAGCCTTTGAGCTGCCAGCGGATGAACTGTCAGAAAGTCTGGGGAAAATCGCCCAGCTCTACAAAATACCTACCCGCAATATTGAACAGCTCGGCGATGCGCTGAACTATCTGGATGATAACGCCATGTCGAAAGGGGCGGACATCATTGATGTGATGCAACGTCTGGGCGGTGTGGCTGACCGTCTGGATTATCGTAAAGCGGCGGCACTGGGTTCCACCTTTCTGACACTGGGCGCTGCGCCGGAGGTTGCAGCCAGTGCAGCAAACGCGATGGTGCGTGAATTGTCCATTGCCACCATGCAAAGCAAGAGTTTCTTTGAAGGGATGAATCTGCTGAAACTCAATCCTGAAGTGATTGAAAAGCAGATGACGAAGGATGCGATGGGAACTATCCAGCGTGTGCTGGAGAAGGTGAACGCACTGCCGCAGGACAAGCGTCTGTCTGCCATGACCATGTTGTTTGGTAAAGAGTTTGGTGATGACGCGGCGAAACTGGCAAACAACCTTCCGGAACTGCAGCGCCAGCTAAAACTGACAGCGGGCAATGATGCGCTCGGTTCCATGCAGAAAGAATCCGACATCAACAAGGACTCACTTTCTGCTCAGTGGTTGCTGGTTAAAACCGGAGCGCAGAATACCTTCAGCAGCCTGGGCGAAACGCTGCGCCAGCCGCTGATGGATATTCTGTACACGGTGAAAAGCGTCACGGGGGCGTTGCGTCGCTGGGTGGAAGCTAACCCGGAACTGACGGGCACACTGATGAAAGTAGCCGCTATTGTGGCTGCGGTTACCGTAGGCCTCGGCACCTTGGCTGTGGCGCTGGCTGCAGTGCTGGGGCCGCTGGCAGTCATCCGTCTGGGATTCTCTGTGCTGGGCATCAAAACGTTACCTTCCGTTACGGCAGCAGTAACACGAACCAGCAGCGCGTTGTCCTGGTTAGCTGGCGCTCCACTGGCACTGCTGCGACGCGGGCTTGCTTCATCGGGCAACGCAGCGGGTTTACTTACTGCGCCGTTGTCGTCTTTGCGCCGCACGGCATCACTGACGGGGAATGTCCTGAAAACTGTAGCAGGTGTGCCGGTTGCACTGTTGCGGTCTGGATTATCCGGTTTACGTGCTGTTGCTGTGATGTTTATGAATCCACTGGCAGCACTACGCGGTGGACTGGCTGCCGCAGGCGCGGTGCTGCGAGTACTGGCATCCGGTCCGCTGGCGATGCTGCGCGTTGCTCTGTATGCCGTATCTGGCCTGTTAGGTGCTCTGCTCAGTCCGATAGGTCTTGTGGTTACTGCACTGGCGGGCGTGGCACTGGTTGTCTGGAAATACTGGCAACCCATCACTGCATTTCTCGGTGGCGTGGTGGAAGGATTCAAAGCGGCGGCAGGTCCCATCAGTGAAGCATTCGAACCACTTAAGCCTGTGTTTCAGTGGATTGGCGACAAAGTGCAGGCGCTGTGGGGCTGGTTTACTGATCTGCTGACGCCCGTTAAGTCAACCTCTGTCGAACTGCAGAGCGCAGCGGCAATGGGGCGACGATTCGGGGAGGCACTGGCAGAAGGGCTGAATATGGTCATGCATCCGCTGGACTCCCTGAAATCCGGCGTTTCCTGGTTGCTGGAGAAACTCGGCATTGTCAGTAAAGAGGCTGCAAAGGCGAAACTGCCGGAAAGTGTGACGCGTCAGCAACCTGCGACGGTGAATGCGGATGGTAAAGTGATGATGCCATCGGGTGGTTTGCCGTCATGGGGATATGGCTTTGCGGGGATGTATGACAGCGGCGGCTATATCCCGCGCGGGCAGTTTGGCATCGTCGGTGAAAACGGGCCGGAAATTGTTAACGGCCCGGCAAATGTGACCAGCCGGAGAAATACAGCTGCACTGGCTGCCGTTGTTGCCGGAATGATGGGCGTTACTGCCGCGCCTGCAGAGCTTCCACCGTTGCATCCTTTGGCATTTCCCGCGAAAGGCGGCGAAGCGATGGTGAGTCGTGCAGCCACTGTGCCGCCCGTTCAGCGGATTGAGGCACCGACGCAGATCATCATTCAGACGCAGCCAGGACAAAGTGCGCAGGATATTGCTCGGGAGGTGGCCCGCCAGCTTGATGAACGTGAACGCAGGCTGAAGGCAAAAGCCAGGAGTAACTACAGCGATCAGGGGGGATACGACGCATGATGATGGTGCTGGGATTGTACGTGTTTATGCTGCGCACTGTGCCGTATCAGGAACTGCAGTATCAACGCAGCTGGCGACATGCGGCAAACAGCCGGGTAAACCGACGTCCGTCCACGCAGTTTCTGGGACCGGAAAACGACATGCTGACGCTTTCCGGTGTTCTTATGCCGGAGATAACAGGCGGCAGGCTGTCGTTGCTGGCACTGGAACAGATGGCAGAACAGGGGAAAGCATGGCCCCTGATTGAAGGCAGTGGCACGATTTACGGCATGTATGTGATTGAGGGACTGAATCAGACTAAAACGGAGTTTTTCCGCGACGGTATGCCGCGCCGGATTGAGTTCACCCTGTCGCTCAAACGAGTGGATGAATCCCTGTCCGATATGTTCGGTGATCTCAGTGCGCAACTGAATAATCTGCAGGAAACGGCAACATCTGCTTTAAGCGATATCAGTAAAACGGTGGGAGGGCTGCTGTCGTGAATTTCAGCTCTGAACTGCTTAACAAAGGCAACAAAACTCCCGCATTCAGCATCAGTATTGAGGGCAGGGATATCACCACTGTCCTGGATAATCGCCTGATGAGTCTGACGCTGACGGACAATCGGGGCTTTGAAGCAGACCAGCTTGATCTGGAGCTGGACGACGCCGACGGAAAAATCGTGCTGCCGCGCCGTGGTGCGGCCATTACGCTGGCGCTGGGCTGGAAAGGGCAGCCGCTTTTCCCGAAAGGGGCATTCACGGTGGACGAGATTGAACACACTGGCGCACCGGACCGCCTGACTATCCGGGCGCGAAGTGCTGATTTTCGTGAAACGCTGAATACCCGCCGTGAAAAGTCGTGGCACAAGACTACGGTCGGGGAAGTGGTGAAGGAAATAGCTGCGCGTCACAAACTGAAGATGGCACTGGGTAAAGACCTGTCGGATAAACCCGTGGATCATATAGACCAGACTAATGAGAGTGACGGCAGTTTTTTGATGCGGCTGGCGCGCCAGTACGGTGCCATTGCATCGGTGAAAAATGGCAATCTGTTATTCATCCGGCAGGGACAGGGCAAAAGCGCCAGCGGTAAACCACTACCGGTGATCACTATCACACGTAAGGACGGCGACAGTCACCGCTTTACCCTGGCAGATCGCGGAGCTTACACGGGGGTAATTGCCAGCTGGTTGCATACCCGCGAACCCGCGAAGAAAGAAAGCACTACGGTGAAGCGTAAGCGCAGGACTAAGAAGCAGAAGAAAGAGCCGGAAGCGAAGCAGGGCGATTACCTGGTGGGGACGGATGAAAACGTGCTGGTACTTAATCGCACTTATGCCAACCGGAGCAACGCCGAACGAGCGGCAAAAATGCAGTGGGAACGCCTGCAACGCGGCGTTGCGTCATTCTCGCTACAACTGGCGGAAGGGCGGGCAGATCTCTACACGGAAATGCCAGTGAAAGTCAGTGGCTTTAAACAGCCGATAGATGATGCGGAATGGACTATTACGACTCTGACACATACTGTCAGCCCGGATAACGGTTTTACAACCAGTATTGAACTCGAAGTGAAGATTGATGATTTCGAAATGGAATGATTCTTCGCAATGGAGAACTTTTAAGTTTGAAAAATGGAATAATACGGTATCATTATTGTGAATTTAGCAAAAATGGGGAGAACTCGAAAAATGATGATTTGCCCACTGTGTGGAAGTGCCGCCCATACTCGCAGCAGTTTTCAGGTATCTTCATTGACCAAAGAGCGTTACAACCAGTGCCAGAACATTAACTGCAGCCATACTTTTGTTACCCATGAAACTTTTGTTCGTTCGATTGCAACGCCAAAAGAGTCAAATCCGGTTCAGCCGCATCCAATGAAATCAGGACAGGTGGCGCTCTCTCTTTGACGCTGCCGCCATTTTGTCGCCATCGTTAAAAAGCAGTGCTTCTAACATCGTGATTTTAAAAGGCATAAATTTCAGACAACAAAAAACCCATCAACCTTGAACCGAAATGGCGGGGTTGATGGGCTCCACAAA
>ERZ773221.729-NODE-729-length-36087-cov-47.576182_pt1 | contig 36087 bp, 28 predicted proteins | sample MGYA00580994_ERZ773221 | MGnify/ENA primary metagenome ERZ773221 (study PRJEB29015, sample SAMEA2737758) | human gut metagenome | biome: human gut; feature: human-associated habitat; material: faeces | place: China | collected 2012 ... | reverse complement strand
CGGCCAGCTCGTCGAGGACGGCGGTTTCAAGGGCGGTCTTGCTCCTTATGGGTATGATCTTGTAAAGAGCGGACGCTTCAATAAACGCAAACACGAGGTGTTTGAGCTGGCTGTCAATGAGGCCGAGGCCGCTGTGGTACGGATTATCTTTGACAAATATGTGCATGAGGGTTTCGGCGCTCAACGGATCGCCACCTACTTAAATAATCTCGGCTATCGAGCGAGAACGGGTAAAATGTGGCATCACGCCAGCGTCCGGGGTATCATTTGCAATCTGACATATACTGGGGTGCTTCGTAGCGGTGAAAGCCGCTCCCAAACGCTGCCCCACTTGCAGATCATAACGCCGGAGCTATTCGAGGCTGCACAACACATTCGTACCTCCCGTGCCAACTCCGCCGAACAGGAACGGCGCGTACCGCTGAATACCCGTGGTCAGTCCTTGCTGGCCGGGAATGTCTTTTGCGGGCATTGTGGCTCCCGGCTGGCGCTCACCACCAACGGCAAGGCTTATCCATGCAAGGAAGATGCTCACCGCATTGTAAAGCGTGTACGGTATATCTGCTACGGCAAAACACGCAAGCAAACCGAATGTGACGGGCAGACTGGCTACACGGCTCATATTCTTGACGGTATCATTGATAAGGTGGTGCGGCAGATCTTTGAACGGATGAAAGCGATCCCCAAAAGCGAGATCGTCAATATCCGCTATCGTGAAAAGATGGAAGAACGGAAGGCACTTCTCAAAAGTGCAAAATCGGACTACGCCAAGGCTGCCGCCGAGCTTGATACGCTCCGGGCAGAGGTCATTAAATCCCTCCGGGGCGAAAGTGCTTTTTCGCAGGATTTGCTCAGTTCCTTGATTGCGGATAATGAGAAAAAATGTCTTACCATTCAGCACACTATGGAGGTAGCGCAGGCGGCCTACGACGAGGGACAGGCCATGCTGGACGCCTTAAACGCTCAGTATGACGATATTATTTCATGGGCGGATATGTACGACAGCGCCAGCACGGAGTCAAAGAAAATGATTGTGAGCTGCCTGATCCGGCGTGTGGAGGTGTATCGGGATTATCGGCTGCATATCGACTTCAACATTGACTTTGAGCAGTTCAGCGCTGGGCTGGACATTTCGGCAATCGCCGCATAAGAAAAGCCCGCTTCAAAAGAGAAGTGGGCATAAAACAAAAAACTTGCTTTTTTCAAAGCAAGCATTTATTAAGAATACTCAGCGCACCCGATTGGTGGAGATAAGCGGGATCGAACCGCTGACCTCTTGACTGCCAGTCAAGCGCTCTCCCAGCTGAGCTATACCCCCGTATAAGGGGTGCGCTGAGTAATTTCTTATTCAATTAGTGCGGGGGTTGTTTACCGCTTCAACCGGGCTCCCAGCTGAGCTATACCCCCATGTAAGGGGTGCGCTGAGTAATTTCTTATTCAATTAGTGCGGGGGTTGATTACCGCTTCAATCGGGCTCCCAGCTGAGCTATACCCCCATGCCGTTTTGTTTTTACTGTTCCGTTCGGCTCGGAACAAGTGATAATATAGCACAGAGAGTAGAACCTGTCAACACTTTTTTGAAGAAATCTTTGTTTTTTTGAAAGGTTCTCCTTTCACTAGAGCATTTCCCCCGATTTGAGAGGCTTTCTCCTTGGTCTCCGGATGCCGCCAAAGCCTCTTTCTCCCGTCAGATGCCAAGGGGGTGTGACCGCATGGATCAGGAGCGCGGTCAAAGCGGTACCCCCCTCTAATTTTGCTTAGCGCATCAAAGCCGCAAAAAAGCAGGGCCCTTCCGCGCTCAAAAAAGGCCCTGCTTTTCTTTTTACCCTCTCGCAAACACGGTGTAGCGTCCGCTCGGCGCGTCGAAGAAGTTTTCGCCTGCGACAGATTTGACGTGCAGGCCGTCGCTGCCGCGCAGCAACGTGAACGCGCCGTAGCGCACCGTGCCCGCATTCTCGTTCAAGTGATAGCCAAAGACCATGCCCTCGCCGTTCGTGCCGAGGTAGTTGAGCTGGCCGGTGTACTCAAAGTAAATCCCAACCTCGCTGTTGATATCCTGCACCGTGAGGCCGCCGCCATCCGTGAGCGTCAGAATATAATCGCTGTCATAGCTGCCCTGCTCGGCGGTGTCGTGCGTCACGGTCGCCGTCCACTCGCCGAGAAATTCCGACGGGATCGTGTAGTCCGCGTCGCTGACCGCGCCGGAGAGGTCGTGTTTCTCCCCTGATGCGTCGACGGCGAACACCGTCTGATACGTGCCGTAGTCCTCCTCGACCTCGCCGGACTTGAACGAAACAATGCCCTTCACGCCGCCGAGCGGTCCGCCGTCGCAGAGGAAGCCCGCCGTTAGGCCCTCGAGCAGGTTCACGTACTCCACCGTGCCCTCGCTCGTCAGCAGGAAGATGTACGGGAAGTACCCCTGCCCCACCGGGCCGACGAACACATCCGTGTAGTCGGAATACAGGCCTTCCACGGGGTAGATGGTCTCGTAGTCAAAGCGGAAATTCTCCGCGTACCACGCGGAGTCCGCCGTCTTTTCAAAGCTGACGGTCAAATCGCCGCCCGAGAGCGCGGCCTTGACAAAGCTGTCCTGCGCCGTCTTCTCGACCGTCTCGCGCGCAGAGAGGTCGAGCGCGAGGTCAGCGTCGTAGCTCTCCGCCCCGGCAAACGAGCCGATGGGCACGATCATATGCAGCGCGCCGCTGTCGAGATAGAGCCGCATCTCCGCGTTGATGTTCTCGTCCGAGAGCGTCCACGCGCGGCGCTCGGCATAGGACGCGATGAAGCCCGCGCCGCCCATGCTGCCGCTGAGTGCATCTCGGTACGTCTCATCAAAGTAGTTTGCCGCGGTGCGGCGCGCCGCCGTGATGAAGTCCTGCGTTGAAAGCTCGCAGCGCGCCAGCAGTTCCTCGCTCATGAGGCGTTTGCCGCCGAAAAAGTCGTAGCTGTACGTCTCCGTCATGCTCGTGTCGCCGTCCATCTCCGCGCGCACCACAAGGCAGAGCAGGCTGTCGTTCCAGTAGCTCGTCCACGTGACGGAAAGGCATGTGAGCGAAACGCGGGAGGCCATCATGTTCTTCTGCTCCTGCACGAGCGCGCCGAATTGATCGGCGATCTCGTCGTTCAGCGCGGCGGCGACCGCCGTTTCCGACATGATTCTTGGCACATGGTAGCTGTATGCGAGCGTGTTGTTCTCGGCGTCCGTGTACTCGCCCTCCTCGCTGTAAAGCTCGGAAATGAGCGAATCGTCGTAGCCGGACGGGGTGTCGTCCGGCTCCTTTTCGCCGCAGGCGGCAAGGTTCAGCAGCAAAAGCGCCGTGAGCAGCGCGGTGGTCAGTTTTTTCATAGGCTTCTCTTCTCCGATCTCAAAGGTCTTGTCTTTTCTGCCATTATAGCGGATTTTTGCAAAAGCGCAACGGCTTTTCGCGCGCGGCAGCGCGCGCCGATTGACAGAATTCCGACAAGGTTATAGAATATGTGTACTTTCAAACCTCAGGAGTTTTTATGTACGATTATACACAAGCCAAAATGAACGACGACGCCATCCGCGCCATCAGCTCCATCGGCCTCGCCCATCTGGGCGACGCGGTGTATGAGCTGCTTGTGCGCACATATCTGTGCGTGCACGGCAAGGCGACGGGCAAGGGCCTTCACCGCGCGACGGTCGAGCTCGTCTGCGCGCCGCAGCAGGCGCGCTTTGCCGAAAACCTCTTACCCCTTTTGACGGAGGAAGAGGCCTCTGTGTTCCGCCGCGGGCGCAACGCGAATGTCCATTCCATCCCCCACCACGCCGACCGCGCGGACTATCAGAAGGCCACAGGCCTCGAGGCGCTGTTCGGCTGGCTGTATCTGCGCGACGATCACGCGCGCATCAACGAGCTTTTCAACCGGATGATGGAGGACGACAATGCCACTTGACGCGATCTGCCTGCGGGCAGTTTTACACGAGCTGAGACCTCAGCTCATCGGCGCGCGCATCGACAAGGTGCAGCAGCCCGCGCGCGACCAAATCGTTCTGCTGCTGCGCGGCAATCTGCGCCTGCTGCTCAACGCGGGCGCAAACCAGCCGCGCATCCAGCTCACAAACATTCTGCGCGACAACCCTGCCCAGCCGCCGATGTTCTGCATGCTGCTGCGCAAGCACTTAGTCGGCGCGCGCGTGCTGTCCATCGAGCAGCCGGATCTTGAGCGCATGGTGATCCTGACGCTCCAGTGCACGGACGAATTCGGAGAGATCAGCCAAAAGCAGCTCGTGCTCGAGTGCATGGGGCGGCGGTCGAACCTCGTCCTGCTCGACGCGCAGGGGCGTATCGTCGAATGTCTGCGCCGCGTGGACGCGGACCTTTCCGCCACGCGCCAACTGCTGCCCGGCCTTTTTTACCATCTGCCGACACCGCTCGAAAAGCTGTCGCTCCTTTCGCAGGAGGAGGACTCCCTCGCCCTCGCGCAGCGCGGCGGCGACGCGGAACAGGCTGTCGACAAGTGGGTGCTCGACCATTACACCGGCATTTCGCCGCTGATCGCGCGCGAATTCGCCTTCCGCGCGGGACACGAGACCGACGTGCGCTTCGGCGCGCTGAACGATGCGCAGCGCGGGGCGCTGGTGCAGGAATTTTCCGATACAGCCAACGCTGTAAAGGAAGATAACTATATGCCCGTCATCCTCTACCGCGACGGCAAGCCCGTGGATTTCACCTACCGTCCCATCGCGCAGTACGGCGCGGAAACGCAGGTCGAGACGCGTGAGAGCTTCTCGCAAATGCTCGACGAGTTCTACGACGCGCGTGAGCGGCAGGAGCTCTCCGCCCGCCGCGGCCGCGAGCTGACGCACGCGGTCACGGTCGCGCGCGACCGCATGGCGCGCAAGGCCGAGAACTTAAAGCACGACTACGCCGCGACGCAGAAGCGCGACGAATTCCGCCTGCGCGGCGACCTCATCACCGCAAACCTGTACCGCATGAAGAGCGGAGAAAAAGTCTTGCATGCGGAAAACTACTATGAGGACGGCTGCCCGACCATCGACATCCCGCTCGACCCGCTGCTCTCCCCCCAGCAGAACGCCGCGAAAAACTACAAGCAGTACAACAAGCTCAAGACCGCCGAATTCCACCTGCGCGAGCAGATCGAAAAGGCGGAAAACGAACGCGCGTACTTGGAAAGCGTCCTGCAGGAGCTTTCGCAGGCGGAAACCGAGCAGGAATTCAATGAGATCCGCCGCGAATTGCAGGAGACGAACTATATCCGAAAGTCGAGCGGCAAAAAGGAGCTCAAGCGCGCCTTCGCCCCGCGCACATTCAAAACCTCGAGTGGGCTTGAGGTCCTCGTCGGCCGCAGCAACGTGCAGAACGACCAGCTGACAAAAAAGGCCGACAAGCGCGACTACTGGTTCCACACCCAGCACATTCACGGCTCGCACGTCATCCTGCGCTGCGCGGGACTCACGCCGAGCGACGATGATCTGCGCGAGGCCGCAATGCTCGCATCCTACTTCTCGCAGGCGAAGGAGAGCAGCAGCGTCCCCGTCGACTACTGCCCCGTGAAGTTCGTCAAAAAGCCCGCGGGCGCACGCCCCGGCATGGTGACCTACGACAATTACCGCACACTCTATGTCACGCCCGAAGAAGGGCTTGTCAAAAAGCTCTTTCTCAGGTAAACTATCGAAAAGCGATTCCCTCTCCCCTGTTGGATGACAAAAGCAAGTTTGATATTGGAAAGGAGAACCCCATGGACAAAAAGAGAAAAACCGTGCTCATCGCCGTCGCCGCGATGCTGCTCGTCGTGGCTATCTTTTTGCTGCCGCGCCGTGCGCAGCCGCTCGGCGAGCTGATCCCCGCGCCTGAGACCGCCCGCGTCGACGGACTCTTCTGCATTTCGACCATTGTTCCCACGCCGGACGGCTACGGCACGTTCGACACCGGCGACTGCCGGGTAGAGGGCTATCCGGACAGCGAGGCCGCCGCGGCTCTGCGCAGCGCTATGTCTGAAATTTCGGTGCAGCGCTATTATCGTTTGCCCACGTCGCTCCTCTCCCGCTTCACGCAGAACGAGAACTATGTCACCGTCTGGTGGATCCCCGAAGACGGACAGAAGCATGACCTGTACCTCAACTGGGACGAGGGCTTCATCTACGACGACGCCCACCGCGCCGTCGCCTACAAGATCGACGGCGACGCGCAGCAGGTGTTCAGCGAGCTCTGCGCCGTCATCAGCGAGTACGGCGCGTACACCCGATAAAATTCAGCAATAAAAAACTCCGTATGAGAAATCTCATACGGAGTTTTTGCGTCCTTACAGCATTTTCTGCGGCATCTGCCACGCGTTGTGGTCGGTGTGCAGCAGGTGGTGCGACTTTTCGCCAAGCGGCGCGCCGAGGTAGTCCTTGTAGAGCGCCTTGACATCCGGATTCTCGTGTGAGAAGCGCAGAAGCTCACCCTGATCGAGCCGCCAGAGCACGTTGCCGCGATCCTCGGCAAGCTCGGTACCGTCGTGGATGGGCTGGCCGCCGCCGCCCGCGCAGCCGCCGGGACAGGCCATGACCTCGACAAAGTCATACGCTGCGTCGCCGCGCTTGACAGCCTCAATGAGCTTGCGGGCTTTCCCGAGCGAGCTCACGACCGCGACGCGCACGTCGCCTGCGCCGGGGATGTTGAACGTCGCCTCCTTCCACCCGTCCATGCCGCGCACGGCGGTGAAAGCGTCAGGGTCAGGATTCTTGCCCGTGATGAGGAAGTACGCCGAACGCAGCGCCGCGTCCATCACGCCGCCGGTCGTGCCGAAGACGACCGCCGCGCCGGTCGCGGAGCCGAGCGGGCTGTCGAACTCCTCCTCGGGCAGGTACTTGGGTTCAATGTGATTCGCGCGCATCATAATGTTCAGCTCGCGCGTCGTGATGCTCACGTCGACATCGGGGTCGCCCGCGTCGTTTTTCATCGTCGGCAGCGCGCATTCGCTCTTTTTCGACACGCACGGCATGATCGAGACGACGAAAAGGCGCTTGGGGTCGATACCGACCTTTTCGGCAAAGTAGCTCTTCGCCACCGCACCGAACATCTGCTGGGGCGACTTGGCCGTGGAGAGATTGTCCGTCAGTTCGGGGTACTGGGACTTCACAAAGCGAACCCAGCCCGGGCAGCAGGACGTGAACATCGGCCACTGATACTGATCCTTGTGGGTGAAGCGCTCGATAAACTCGCTGCCTTCCTCCATGATCGTGAGGTCGGCGGCAAAGTCAGTGTCGAACACATAGTTGAAGCCCAGCTCGCGCAGCGCCGCGACCATGCGCTTGGGCGTTGCGAACTCGCTGTCGAGCCCGAACTGCTCGGCCCATGCCGCGCGCACCGCGGGCGCGACCTGCGCCACGTTGACGGTATTCGGATCGTCGATCGCGTCGAAGACGAGACCCGTGTCGTCGCGCTCGCGCAGCGCCGCCGTCGGGCAGTGGGTGATGCACTGGCCGCAGTAGGTGCACTCGGTGTCCTGAATGCGGCGGTTGTACGACGCGTCCACGACCGTGCGCGAGCCCGTGCCGAGAAGATCCCAGATCTTCACGCTCTGCACGTTTTCACACACCTGGATGCAGCGCAGGCATTGCACGCACTTGTCGTTCTCGCGAATGAGCGGCGTGGAATAGTCCACCGCCTCGTGCCGCAGCTTTTTGGGGAAGTGCGTGCCGCGCATGTTGAAGTCGTTCGCCAGCTGCTGCAAGGTGCAGTTGCCGCTTCGCGTGCAGTTCGTGCACGATGTATCGTGGTGCGAAAGAATGAGACGCAGGTTCATGCGGCGTGCCTCGCGCGCCTTGGCGCTGTTCGTGAAGACGACCATGCCGTCCGCCACCACATTGTCGCACGCGGGGACAAGGCGCTCCATGCCCTCGACCTCCACGCAGCAGATGCGGCACGCGCCGATCTCGTTGATGTCCTTTAAGTAGCACAGCGTCGGGATATTGATATTGACCGAGCGTGCCGCCTCTAAGATCGTGGTATTCTCGGGCACGGTGACGCTCTTGTGGTCGATGGTCAGTGTAACGTTTCTTACCATTTGCCTTTCCTCCCTCCGCGGAAGATGCCGTAGCCGAAGTGGTCGCAGCGCAGGCAGCGCGACGCCTCGGAGTACGCCTCTTCATCGGTGAGGCCGCACTCGATGCACTTGAAGTCGTGCTTGCGTTCGCCTGCCTCGCGCTCGGTGGTGTCGATACGGCCGTGGGGCGGCTTGTTGTTCAGCCGCGCCGTGGGGATCTCGACGCCGGGGTCGATCTCGTGGTGGAAGCCGAGGTATTCGTCGATATTCGCCGCGGCGACCTTGCCGGCCGCGATGGCGCGGATGACGGTCGCAGGGCCGGTGACGCAGTCGCCGCCGGCGAAGACGCCGTCCATATTGTCGATCTGGCCGCTGGCCTCGGCGACGAACGCGCCGCGCTTGATGGCGATCTTCGTCTGCTCAAAGCCGTGGGTCTCCACGCCCTGACCGATGGCGACAACGACAACGTCCGCCGCGATGCGCTTTTCGCTGCGCTTGGCCTTTTCGGGCGCGGGGCGGCCCTTTTTATCCATCTCGCCGATGATCTGCGGCTGTGTCCACAGCGCGACGGCGTGACCGTTCGCATCGGTCTCGATGCGGACTGGTGCCTGAAGCGTCACGAGCTCCACGCCCTCGGCAACGGCGCCCTCCACTTCCTCGGGAAGGGCCGTCATGTCCTCCTGGCGGCGGCGGTAGACGCAGCTCACTTTGCGCGCGCCGAGACGAACGGCGCTGCGGCAGACATCCATCGCGACGTTGCCGCCGCCGATGACGACGATGTCCTTGTTGCGGAAGTCCGGCATGTAATCGTCGCCGATCTCGCGCAGCATCTCGACCGCGGAGATGACGCCCTCAGCGTCCTCGCCCTCGATGCCGGTCTTTTTATCCGTGTGCGCGCCGAGCGCGATGTAAAGCGCGTCGTTCTGCTGGCGCAGCTCGTCGAACGTCACATCGTCGCCGACATTGACGTTGACATGCACATCGATGCCAAGCGCCAGCATCGACGCAATCTCCGCGTCGAGCACTTCGCGCGGCAGGCGGTAGTTGGGGATGCCGTAGCGCAGCATGCCGCCGAGCTTCGCGCGCTTTTCATACACGGTGACCTTGTGGCCCATCAAAGCTAAGTAATACGCCGCGGAAAGGCCGCTCGGGCCGCCGCCGATGACGGCGACCTTCTTGCCTGAGGGCTCGGCACAGTCGGGCTGCGGCACGTAGCCCGCGTTATCCACCGCGTAGCGCTTGAGGCCGCGGATGTTGACCGCGTCGTCGATCATGTTTCTTCGGCAGCGCGCCTCGCACGGATGCTCGCAGATGTACGCGCAGGCCGAAGGGAATGGGTTATCCTTGCGGATCAGGCGCACGGCGTCGGCGTAGCGGCCGTACTTGATGAGCACGAGGTAGCCCGGGATATCCACGCCCGCAGGGCACAGCGCCACACAGGGAACGGGCTCGCGCATGCCGCCAAGGCAGCGGTGGCGCAGAATATGCTCTTCGTAGTCGTCGCGGAAGCCCTGCACGCCGTCAAGCACCAGGCGCGCCGCATCGCGGCCAATGGCGCAGTCGGCGCTGTTGACGATCACGCGCGCCACGCGCTCGATGATCGAGATGGTCTCCATCGTGGCTTCGCCCTCGAGCACCTGCTCCATCAGCTCAGAGAGTTGGCCGAGGCCGATACGGCAGGGAACGCACTTGCCGCACGTCTGCGCATGGCAGAGGTCCAGAAAGCTCTTGGCCAGGTCCACCGGACACAGTCCCGGAGGGCTTGCGGCGATACGCCGCTCCACATCGCGGTACAGCCCGTCGATGACGGTCTGGGCATGGGAGGGCGTCATAATATCGAGTCTTGACACTGCTGTTTTCTCCTTTCACTGCTTGCCATCAGTGTAGTATCGGTCGGCAGGACAAATGCACGTATCCCGCCGCCTGATGTCAGCATCCATAAATAGATGTTATCTATAATAAACGTTAGTCATTCCATTTTCAATAGTCAATGCGGATTTTTTGTCATATTTTTCCATTTCACTCCATTTGGCTAACAAAGAAAAGCGAGGGCCGCAGCCCTCGCCTGTTCTTCCCTTTTATTTGCCGCAGATCTCGTCGAAGGTATCGGTGACAGCCTTCTCCGGCGCGGGCATCGCGAGCGATACGATCACGATCGCAATGCACGCCGCAAGGAACGCGGGGAGCAGCTCGTAGATGGCCCACGCGCCGCCCATCGGCGCGATGAGGTACTTCCAGATGAAGACCACCGCGCCGCCAGTGATCATGCCCGCGAGCGCGCCTTGCTTGTTCGCGCGCTTCCAGAAGAGCGAGAAGAGCATCACGGGGCCGAACGCCGCGCCAAAGCCCGCCCACGCGAACGAAACGACACGGAACACGGAGCTGTTGGGGTCCCAGGCAAGCACCATGCCGATGATGGCGATGCAGATGACCGTGGCGCGCGCGGCCAGCATCGTCGTACGCTGGTTCATCTTGATACCGAACGAATGCTGCATGAGATCCTGTGACACGCTGGACGCCGCGGCCAAAAGCTGCGAGTCCGCGGTCGACATCGTTGCGGCCAGAATGCCCGAGAGGATGATGCCCGCCATGACGGCGAGCAGCACGCCGTGCTGGCTCATCAGGTCTGCCAATTTAATGATGATGGTCTCAGATTCCGCGCTCGTCGCCAGGAAGGGCACTTTGCCCGCGGCGGTCACGCTGTTGCCGATGATGCCGATGCACACGGCGATGAACATGGAGATCACAACCCAGATCGTCGCGATGCGGCGGGACTGGTTGAGCTCCTTTTCCTCGCGGATGGCCATAAAGCGCAGCAGGATGTGCGGCATGCCGAAGTAGCCAAGACCCCACGCGAGCGTCGAAATGATGCTCAGCGTGCTGAACGAGGCGGCTGTGCCGCTCGCAGCATCGTAGCCCTGCGTCATGTTAAGGTAGCCCGGCAGCGCACGGGCATTGTCGATGACCGTGTCCAGTCCGCCCGCCTGCTGCACGCCGAAGCATACGATGACGATGAGCGCAATGGTCATGAAGATGGACTGGATCAGGTCGGTGAACGAAACGGCCATAAAGCCGCCCATCACCGTGTACAGCACGACCACGATGCCGCCGACGATCATTGCCGTATGATACTCCACACCAAAGAGGCTGTTGAAGAGCGTGCCGATGGCCTTGAAGCCGGACGCCGTGTACGGGATAAAGAAAATGAGGATCACGACCGCCGCGATGCAGGAGAGCAAATGCTTCTTATCTCCGAAGCGGCGGGCGAAAAAGTCGGGGATCGTGATGGCGCCGAGTTTGGCCGAATACCGGCGCAGGCGGCGCGCGACGATCAGCCAGTTGAGATACGTGCCGATGGCCAGACCGATGGTCGTCCACGTCACCTCCGGCAGGCCAAACAGATAGGCAAGGCCGGGCAGGCCCATCAAAAGGTAGCTGCTCATATCGCTCGCCTCGGCGCTCATGGCCGTGACGACGGGGCCCATCTTGCGCCCGCCGAGGTAGAAGTCGTCCGAGCTGCTGCCGCTGCCCTTCTTGCCAAAATACACGCCCACCAACACCATCGCGGCGAGGTAGAGCACGATGGTCACTACAATAATGATCTGTGCGCTTGTCATGTGAATTTCTCCTTCAGCTTTCGTTAAAACGAGCACAATATAGCACAAAAGAAAGTAGACGTAAATACAGAACGCCGTACAGAATAATTCCTGTACGGCACTGCAAAATTCTGAATTTTTGATTGATTTTACTGCATTTTCTGCAAGACGATTTAGTAGACTGTTTTTGAAACGAATTTTATTTTTTGCGAAAGCCGTCTAAAAAGAGCGGCATCATCTCGCGCGCATACTGCACAAGCGAATATTCCCCGCCCGAAAGGCACCAGTCATACATCAGCCCGCGCTCGAACATCGCGTAGGCCTTGACGATCTCGCTCACGGTACGCGTGTCGGTCAGCTCCTCGCGCTCCTGCCCCTGAGAGACGATTTGGCGCAAAAGACGATAGTACGTGCGTTTGCGGTCGAGCAGGTGCTTTTCTCCCTTGGTCACGAGCTGGGAGGAAAAAAGCCGCGCCAGAAGCTCGATGGAAACCGTGTTCTCGATCGTCGTGAACAGCTCCTGATTGAGCCAGCATAAGAGCTCGATGCAGTCCATCTCGTCGTGTGGCTGCTGCATCAGCTCCTCATACCGCTCGTCAAACAGCACCGAGAGGGACGAGAGCAGCGCGTCCTTGCCGTCAAAATAGTGGTAGAACGAGCCCTTCGACGTCTCCGACTCGAAGATGATCTCCTCCACCGTCGTCTCCTCATAGCCCTGCTCGTAAAAGAGCTTCCACGCCGCCGAGACGATGCGCGCCTTGGTGTTGCGGCTCGATTTTTTTGCCATGTGCTCCCCTCCCCTGTTTTTATTGATTGTATCACAGTGCGCCGCCCGCTGCCAAGCGTTTTGCGCTCACCCAAGGTTTTTCCGCAGGAATGTGCGAGCATTTTCAAAGAAAATGCCGTCCGCGTCCTGCTGCGATACGCCGCGCGAAAGCAGATACTCGTAAAAATCCGCCGCCTTCTCCGGCGAATCAAGGCACGGCGGCAGCACCGCGCCGTCGAAGTCCGAGCCGAGGGCGAGGTTTTTGCGCGCGCCGAGGTCGAAAAAGTGCGCCACATGGCGATAGACGTCGTCTAAGCTCCTGACCGCTCCCCCGTCGCGCAGGAATGGCCCGTAGTAGTTGAGGCCGATCAGGCAGCCGCGGCGCACCATCTCCTTGATCTGCACGTCCGTCAGGTTGCGCTTGTGCGCGCAAATTGCGCGGGCGTTGGAGTGCGTGGCGAGAAACGGCCTTTCCGCCGTCTCGAACACGTCCGCGAGCCCCGCGTCGTTCAGGTGCGAGACGTCGATCAAAATGCCGCAGCGCTCCATTTCACGCACGGCGGCGCGGCCAAAGCCCGTCAGGCCGCGGTCCGTCACATTGCCCGAGCCGAGCTCGTTTTCCCCATTCCACGTCAGCGTCACGGCGCAGACGCCCTGACGCTTCGTCTTCCCGATGCGCGACAGGTCGCCAGCAAACGCGCTGCCGTTTTCCACGCTCAGAAAGGCCGCGGTCTTCCCCGCCGCCCACGCGCGCTCCATATCGGCAACATTGCGGCAGGGCGACACACGATCTGCGAATTTTCGCATCTGGCGGTCGAAATTCGCGCAGGCGTCATCAAAAAAGCGGATGGCCTTCTCCCCGCGCAGCTCATCGGGCACGAACACGGCGAAAAACTGCGTCCAGTGGATGTCCTTCGGAATACTTGTGAGCGACAGCGTGCGCGCGGGATCGTCGAGTGTGTCGATGATGTTCGATCCTGCGTACATGCAGTCGGTCAACGTGTCGCAGTGGAGGTCGATGAGGGCGTAAGGGCGCATGCGAGCACTTCCTTTTCAAAAAAGATCACGCTGCATTATACGCTCTTTCCGCCCGTTTCTCAACCGGCAAAGCTTAAGGAATTCTGAGGATTCTTAGCGTGCTCTTTACAAAGGCGCGGCAACACTGATATACTGGACATCGAAAGGGGCGAAACGCCATGGACAATATTTCCCAGATCATCTCCCGCTCGATCGGTGGCTACAGCATCGGCAGCATCCTTTCCGCGCTGCTGACGTTCCTCATCTGCCTGATCGTCGTGCGGCTCGTGCTCAAGCTCTGTTCGCGGCTGCTCTCGCGCGCGAACCGCCTGAACGAACGGCTGCAAAAGGTCATCCTTACGAGCCTCAAAACGCTTCTGTATCTGCTTACCATCATCATCACAGCCGAGGCGCTCGGCATCAACACCTCGTCGCTCACCGCCATCATGTCGGTGCTGACGTTGGGCGTCACGCTGGCCGCCGAGGACATTCTCAGCAACGTCGCCGGCGGACTCGTCATTCTCTTCTCGCATCCGTTCTCGCTCGGCGATGAGATCGAAGTCGGCGGCACGACCGGCACGGTGCGTGAAATTTCACTGACGCACACGAAGATTGAAACGCCGGACGGACAGATCGTGCTCCAGCCCAACCGCGAAATGTCCAGCTCGAAGATCATCAACTTCACCGTCCTGGGCCGCCGCCGCATCGTTTACAAGGTCACAGCATCCTACGACGCGCCGACGGACGAGGTGAAGCAGGCCTGCATGGACGCCGTTCTCGCCTTCCCCGCCGTGCTGAAAGAGCCCACGCCGACGGTGTATCTCTCGAATTACGGTGCCAGCTCCATCGAATACACCATCCGCTGCTGGACGGCGGCAGACGCCTACTGGGACACTTATTTTAAGATGTACGAGCGCCTGCGCAACACCTTTGCAAAGCACAACGTGGAGATGTCCTACGATCATCTGAACATCCACGTCGTGCCGGAGAAACAGAATGAAAATTAAAGTCGTCGATATGACATATGAACAGGCGCTTGCCCAGCCGCCGCAGGTGCACAAAAAGCCGAAAAAGCCGTCGCTCCTGTTCCGGACGGTCCTGCGCGCAGCCTCCGCGCCCGACCTTCTGGCGACGCATTTCCACTGCGAGAAGATCGGCATGGCGCAGATCAAAAGCGATGAGCCCTGCCTTGTCCTGATGAACCACTCGTGCTTTCTCGACCTCAAAATCGCGGAGGCGGTGCTGTACCCGCGCCCGTTCAACATCGTCTGCACGTCGGACGGCTTTGTCGGCAAGGAGTGGCTGATGCGCAGCGTCGGCTGCATCCCCACGCGCAAGTTCTGCTCGGACACGACGCTCGTGCGCGATATGCTCTACTGCGTGCGGACGCTCAAAACGTCTGTGCTGCTCTACCCCGAGGCGAGCTACAGCTTTGACGGCACGGCCACACCGCTGCCGGAGAGCATCGGCAAGTGCGTCAAGGCACTGAATGTGCCGGTCGTGATGATCCGCACCTACGGCGCGTTCGCGCGTGACCCGCTCTACAACGGGCTGCAAAAGCGGCGCACGAAGGTCTCAGCGCAGATGCAGTGCCTGCTCTCGTCCAGCGACGTTGCAGAGAGGAACGTCGCCGAGATCAATGAGCGCATCTTTTCCGCCTTCCGCTTCGACAATTTCCGCTGGCAGGAGGAAAACGGCGTCTCCGTCAGCGAGCCGTTCCGCGCCGACGGACTCAACCGCGTGCTCTACAAGTGCCCGCACTGCCTCGCCGAGGGGAAAATGGAGGGCAAAGGCACATCACTCATTTGCCGAAGCTGTAACAAGGAATACCGCTTGACAGAGATTGGTACGCTGGAATGTTTGAACGGCGAGGCCGCGTTCACCCACGTGCCGGACTGGTACACCTGGGAGCGGCAGTGCGTGCGCGAGGAGCTGGAAAGCGGCGCATATCAGCTTGATATTCCCGTGCAGATCTGCATGATGGTCAACATGCGCGAGATCTGCCGCGTGGGCGAAGGCCGGCTGCACCACGATGAAAACGGCTTCCACCTGACCGGCTGCGGCGGGAAACTGGACTATTTCCAAAAGCCCGAGGCCTCGTACAGCCTGTACGCCGACTATTTCTGGTACGAGATCGGCGATATGCTGTGCATCGGCGACCACAAAGCGCTGTATTACTGCTTTCCGCAAGGCGGCGGGGATGTGGTCGCCAAGACACGGCTTGCTGCCGAAGAGCTCTATAAATTAAAGCGCGCCGCTAAGGCGCGGGGATAATGCAGCACAAAGTGCTGCCGCCTTGTTCCCCACACCGTGTGGGAACGCGGATAAGGGAGGGGTGTCTCTTTTTTGAAAAGAGACACCCCTCCCTTACACCCTCCCAGAGAAAATTTTTCATTGCAAGCGAGCAGCTCGAAGAGCTGCAATGCTTGCCGATTGCACCTCTTGCGTGCGGCAAAGCCGCATTTACCCCTGCTATACGACTTGGCGTACTCCTATCATCCGCTGCCGCTCTGCCCATCTCGCGCTGGTACAGCCTAATTTCCGTCTACCGGAGCACTCATCAATGCGGCGAGCGAAGCAATGCCGCATTCCGCAGGCAGTCTGCCGCCAATCTAACGTCACTCGCGCCTCACGATAGTAAGGCGCGGTTGCAAATCGGTCACAAATTGCAGGGATTCATGGCGAAGCCATGTACACCGCACCTACATTGCGCAGCGTGTGCAGTTCTTCAAGATTGAAACTGCCAATGTGTGGGGTCGAAGGGGAAGGCCCCTCGTCCTTTCTCTCGGGGGTTTAAGGGGGATACTCTCTTTCGAGAAAGAGAGTATCCCCCTTTAGCGCACTCCCGCACGGTGCGGGAATCCCCCGACGGCCTCAGGCCGTCATAATTTTCAAGCGCTTTGCGCATCAAAGCCTTTCAAAGATTTCTTCTCCTCGCGGAGAAACACGATCACGCTCAGAAGGAACGGGAAGAAATACGTCGCCACGCGATAAAGTACCAGCGCCGACGAGGCGATTGCCGTGTCTGCCCACGGGGCGAAGAGCAGCAAAAACGCAAACTCCATCGGGCCCACGCCCGCGACGTTCGGCAGCGCGCTTGTGATGAGCAGCATCAGCGAGGCGAGCAGCTGTGCCTGCGCAAAGTTAAGCGCCGTGCAGCCCACGAGCCGCAGCGCGGCATAGGGGATGGAATAGAGCACGAAGAGCTTCACAAGGCTCACGGCGATACCTTTGACGCGGATTGACGGAACGAGCAGCACCTTTTTCGCCTCGCGGTTGAGCTCGGTGAGACTATTCGCCCACTCTTCGCGGCGTTCGTCCCACTTCGGCGTGTGCGGGAGCTTGTCGAGCAGCATCAGCACTAACTTCAGCACCTTATCCCAGGTGTAGAGCAGCGTGAGCGCGATCACGATGAGCGCGCCGATGACATAGCCGATCAGAAGATAGCGTGCAAGGCCGCTGGCGCTCTGCTCCAGCCAGTCGCCGCCGAGCAGCAGCGCGACCGTCGCGTAGATCAGCACGGATATCTTGTGCAGCACGTATTCGCTCGCCATGATGCCGAGCCCGCTGCCTGCGTCCAGGCCTCGCCTGTAAAGGTAAAAGCTTTGCATCGGCAGCGTGCCCGCACCCAGCGTCGCGATATTGCCGAACACGCCGAGGAATGTCACGCGCAGCGCGTCAATAAACGTGCAGTCCGGCTTTTTGTGGTGGATGATGACGAGGCACAGCACGGATTCCATCGCCTCGTAGGCAAAGCCGAGTGCGAGCAGGAGCAGCACACCCCAGAACGGCACAGTACTCAGGTCCTTGACGATATCGGGCAGCACGTCGCGGAAAACAAGGATGATGGCAGCAAAGATCAGCGCCAGCGTGAGACCGCTGACGAGATAGGTTCTGCTCCGTTTGCTTTTCAATGCTGTTCCTCCCCGCCTTCGCAGATAATGTTATGATAAAATTTCCTTTTGCAGCACCTCGGCGATGTCGGTCCACTCCCACGGAAGACCCACGGCATTTTCGCCGAAGTGTCCGCCGCAGGAGACGTGGCGGTAGATCGGGCGGCGCAGTTCAAAGCGCGACGTGATGCTGCCTGGGCGCATGTCGATATGCTCCATAAGCCAGCTCGCGATCTTTTCGTCGCTCACGCGCCCCGTGCCAAACGTGTCGACCATCACGCTCACAGGGTCGGCGAGGCCGATGGCATAGGCAAGCTCGATCTCGCAGCGGCCGGCCAGCTCCGCGGCCACAATGTTCTTGGCGAGATAGCGCGCCATGTAAGCGCCCGTGCGGTCGACCTTGCTCGGGTCCTTGCCCGAGAACGCCCCGCCGCCGTGGCGCGCCATGCCGCCATAGGTGTCGGCGATGATCTTGCGGCCGGTAAGGCCGCTGTCGCCCGCGGGCCCGCCAACGACAAATCGTCCCGTCGGGTTGATGAAATACTCTGTGTGCTCGTCGAGCAGTTCCGGCGGCAGCACAGGGAAAATGACCTGTTCTAAGATCGCATCGCGCAGCGCGTCGATGCCGACCTCCGCGCTGTGCTGCGCGGAGACAACGACGGCGGAGATGCGTTTGGGCGTGCCGTCCTCGTATTCGACGCTGACCTGCGCCTTGCCGTCCGGCAGAAGATAGGGCAGCAGCTTTTCGCGCCGCACCTGTTCGAGTCTTCTCGTCAGGCGGTTCGCAAGCGTGATCGGCAGCGGCATCAGCGCGCCGGTCTCGCAGCAGGCGTAGCCGAACATCATACCCTGATCGCCCGCGCCGGCTTCTTCCGGCGCGCCGCGGTCAACCCCGCGCGCGATGTCCGGCGACTGGGTGTGGATGCTGACGCGGATGCGCACGTTTTCGGCGTCAAAGCCGACGACGGGCACGGTATAGCCGATCTCGGCGATGACCTTGCGCGCAATGGCTTCATAGTCCGGCACATAGGATGAGGTGATCTCGCCCATCAGGTGAACTTCGCCGGTGCAGGCCGTCACCTCGCAGGCGACGTGTGCGTCGGGATCGTTGGCAAGGATGTCATCGAGCACCGCGTCGGCGATCTGGTCGCAGACTTTATCGGGATGTCCGCACGTGACGGACTCAGAGGTGAAATAGGTTTTCATCTCTTTCGCTTCCTTTCTGCTCGTTCGCATGGGGAAAGAGCGCTGTCTCAGTTTTTGACAGTCTGATGATAGCGGGAATATGAAAGCGGGAAAAGTGGCAAAGTCCGCAAGGCGCACAAAGTTTTCACACTCCCGCGAGGCTGACCAGGTTTCCGACAGGAAGCGGCGAGTATAGTGTAAAGATTTCGTTAAATGTTCACGATTTTGTCACTTGCAAGTTTTTCCCATATCGGATATAATGAATTTTATCGAATCGAGAAAGGGAGGAACCCACCCATGGCTCTGCGCACCAAAAACGCCATCCGCCGCAGCTTCATCGAGCTTCTGGCAGAGCGTCCCTTCGACAAGATCTCCGTCCGCGACATCGCGGAGAGAAGCGAGGTCACGCGGAACACTTTTTATTATTACTACACTGACATCTACGCGCTGGCCGAGGACGTGTTCGAGTCGGAGATTGAAAAGCTCTCCGAGCGCGTGGAGGGCTATGAATCGTGGCAGAAGGCATTTTTGACCGCCACATCCTTCGCTGCGGAGAACAAGCGCATGATCCTGCACCTGCACAACTCCGCCCACAGCGATATTCTGGCAAGATATTATCATAAAACGATCCTGACGACAATGCTTTCTTACATCCGCAAGGAGGCCGAGGGCCTGAACGTCAGCGAAAGCCAGATCATGGCGCTCGCGCGCTTCTACACGGCAGCGCTCGCAGGGCTGACGCTTGAATGGATCGGCAGCGGCATGAAGGGCGAGCCGGATTCGTTCATCGATGATCTCGGCGGAATGCTCGACGGCAACATCCGCTGCTCTCTCGAGCGCGGATGTGCGCACGCGGCACAGTAAATAATATGCATTAAAAATGGGAAAGCGGCGGGATGGTTTGACCATTCCGCTGTTTTCGTCCACGTCTGGTGAACAAGCTTAACACATCCTTTACCCTTTTTCCCTGTTCATCGCGGCGAATCTCTGCTATGATATTTTTGGAAGTATTGAATTGATAAAGGAGTGAGGTTTTGTATCAGGAACAGATCTTAATGGAAAAGCTGAAAGAAGCCACCGCCTCCGTCCTGCCCATCAGCCTGATCGTTATGGCGATCAGCTTTGTGCTCGTGCCGGTAGACGCGGGACTGATGCTCTCGTTCGTGATCGCCACGGCCATGCTGATCCTCGGCATGGGGCTCTTCACGCTGGGCGCGGACATGTCGATGAGCCGCATCGGCAACTACATGGGCTCCAAGCTGACGAAATCGCGCAAGCTGCCGCTCATCCTGACCGTGAGCTTCGCCCTCGGCGTCGCCATCACGGTGGCGGAGCCGGATTTGCAGGTGCTCGCGGGCAACGTGCCGGAGATCGACACAACGGTGTTGATCTTGACCGTTTCGGTCGGCGTCGGCTTCTTTCTGATGCTGTGCATGGTGCGCATTCTCTTTTCGATCTCGCTGCGCACGATGCTGATCGTATTTTACGCCATCGTCTTTGCCGCGGCGTTTTTGTCGGATGAGAGCATCCTCTCCGTCGCGTTCGACTCCGGCGGCGTGACAACGGGGCCGATGACCGTGCCGTTCATCATGGCACTCGGCGTCGGCGTTGCGTCCATTCGAAGCGACGAAAATGCCAAGGCGGACAGCTTCGGCCTCGTCGGTCTGTGCTCGATCGGGCCGATCCTTTCGGTGCTGCTGCTCGGTGCGATCTACAAAACGCAGCCCGCGCAGGGCGAGAGCAGCGCCGTCTCTGGCGCCGCCACCACGGTGGAGCTCGGCAAGGACTATCTGCATGCCCTGCCGGAGTATTTATGGGAAGTGACAATGGCGCTGCTGCCGATCGTTGTCTTCTTCCTGATTTTTCAGGTCATTTCGCTCAAGCTCCGCAAGCTGCCTTTCATGCGCATCGTGATTGGTATCCTCTATACATACTTAGGTCTCGTGCTGTTCCTCACGGGCGTGAACGTCGGCTTTTCGCCGCTGGGCTACGCGCTCGGTGCCGCGCTGGCCGAGGGGTGGAAGGTCTATCTCCTTGCCCCCCTTGCGATGCTGATGGGCTGGTTCATCATCAACGCCGAGCCCGCCGTCCATACGCTCAACAAACAGGTCGAAGAGCTGAGCGCGGGCGCGATCTCTGCCAAGGCGATGGGCATGAGCTTATCCATCGCGGTCTCCGCCGCAGGCGGGCTTGCGATGCTGCGTGTCATCACGGGCATTTCGATCATGTATTTCCTCGTGCCCGGCTATCTTATCGCGCTGGCTTTGAGCTTTTTCGTGCCGCGCACGTTCACGGCCATCGCGTTCGACTCCGGCGGCGTCGCGTCAGGTCCTTTGACGGCGACATTCATGCTGCCGTTTGCCACAGGCGCGTGCGAAGCGCTCGGCGGCAATGTGATGACGGACGCGTTCGGCCTTGTCGCGCTCGTTGCGATGATGCCGCTCATCACCGTGCAGGTGATGGGAGCCATCTACGTTGTCAAATCCCGTCATGCTTCGCAGGAGCCCCAGCTCCCCGACTTTGGCGACAACGAGATCATCGAACTGTGGGAGGCCTGCTGACATGGAACTCTATTACATCATTGCCATCACGGATCACGACCGCGGCGAAGCGATGGGCTCGCTCTACCACGCGGCGGGGCTGCACCTTATTTTGAGCATGCCCGCGCGCGGCACAGCCACGAGCGAGCACCTCGCCATCTATGGGCTGGACGCGACGGAAAAGTGCGTTATCGCCGCCGTCGGCAGCGCGCAGGAGGCGGATTCGCTTATCCGTTCCGCCAAGCGCAAGCTCTTTATCGACATTCCGGGCAACGGCGTCATGCTGACCGTGCCTCTCAAGAGCGTGGCCGGCGGCAAGACACTGTCCTATCTCACCGACGATCTCAAAGCAGGAGGAGCGCCGAACATGAACTTTGAACATGAACTCATCACCGTCATCTTAAACGAAGGCTATTCCGACTTTGTCATGGACGCGGCGCGCGCCGCGGGCGCGGGCGGCGGTACGGTGCTGCACGCCAAGGGCACGGGCGGCACGCGCGGAGAAAAATTCTTCAGCGTCAGCCTTGCCGACGAAAAGGATATGATCTACATCATCGCCCACAAGGACGAAAAGGCCGCCATCATGCGCTCGATCAACGAGCAGGCCGGTCCCGGCACGAAGGCGGGTGCGATCTGCTTCTCGCTGCCGATCTCGTCCGTCGCAGGCCTGCGTGCACGGGAGGATAACTAAGCGTCCCCATAATACAACAAAGCGCCGCTGCTCACGCAGCGGCGCTTCCCTTTTTAATTTTCAATCTTCCGTCTTTTCCCCGCGGGCGAGGCTCACGATGTCGCCCACGCCGTTCAACACCATGCTCGGACGATACGCGTAGGTCTTGATGGTCTCGCGCGTCGAGACGCCTGAGAGCACCAGCACCGTGGACATGCCGCTCTCCATGCCGGAGATCACATCGGTGTCCATCCGGTCGCCGACCATGACGGCCTCGGCTGAGTGGCAGTGCAGCATTCTGAGGCCCGTGCGCATCATCAGCGGGTTCGGCTTGCCGCAGAAGTACGCCTGCGTGCCGGTCGCCATCTCGATGGGCGCGACGAGCGCGCGGCAGGCGGGCACAATGCCGTTTTCGATGGGGCCGGAAACGTCGGAGTTCGCGCCGATGAGCTTTGCGCCCTTCCAGACGAGGTTCGTCGCCTTCGTCAGCGTATCGAGCGAATAGGAGCGTCCCTCGCCCACGACGACATAGTCGGGGTTCACATCGTTCATCGTGATGCCTGCGTCGTAGAGCGCGTTCAAAAGGCCTGCCTCGCCGATGGCAAAGACCGAGCAGCCGGGCGCCTGATCGCGCAGGAACGCCGCCGTCGCGAGCGCGCTCGTATAAAAGTGCTCCTCCGTCACGTCGATGCCCATGCGCGCAAGCTTCTGGCTCAGCTCGCGCGGCGTGTAGCCGCTGTTGTTTGTCAGAAACAAGTATTCCTTGTTTTCATCGTGCAGCCACTGGATGAACTCGGCCACGCCCGGCAGCACGCGGTTGCCATGGTAGATGACGCCGTCCATATCGCAGATGAAGCCCTTCTTTTCGTTAAAATCGATCATATTGTAAGTATCCATTCGTATCACTTCTCCTCTCTTCTCTCCAAATTTCATCGAATACAGTATAGCAGATGGATTTGTCAAAAACCAGCAAAGAAATGTAAAATCTGCGTGAAATGCAAAAGGAAAAGAGACAGCCGAGGCTGCCTCTTTTTTCTCTTTATACTTCGCCGCTTAAAAGGCGCGCGACAGTGCGGCGGTAGACCTCGCCGCAGTTTTTCACCTGCCATGCATAGCCGTACTCGTTGTCACCGTGCATGTTGCCGCCCGAGGGGCCGAACGTCACGACCGGAATGCCGAGCGAAACGGCTAAAATATTCGAATCGCAGACCGAGGCGTCGTATGCGCACGGAAGGTCCTTGCCCGTGACGGAGTGGAACTCCTCCTGCAAAATTTTGACGAGCGGATGATCCTCCTCCACCGCGAACGACTGCATGTAGGGCGATTTTCTCGGCTTGAGGCGCACGTCGACCTTGCCGGAAAGGCCGAGCTGCTCCGCCGCCTCCATGATCTGCGCAATGCAGATCTCGTCCGTCTCGCCCGGAACGACGTAGCGGTCAACGAAGAGACAGCACTTCTCCGGCACAATGAGCGTGCCGGGATTGCCGCCCTCCATATAGCGCACGCACCACGTGCCGTGCTTGAGGTGCGGGTGCCGGAGCGTCGGCAGCGCCTCGATGGCCGCGGCCAGGCGTCCGCCGGAGATGAGAGCGTTTTCACCGACCTCGGGATAGTGGCTGGCGTGCGCGGTCTGTCCGTGGACGGTCACCTCAAAGCTGTAGCGGCCGCGGAAGCCGACAGCCACATTGTCGTAGCGGCACTCGCCCATAATGGCGTAGTCGGCGTGGATGACGTCCTCCGCCACAAGCTGATAGGTGCCCTTGCTCAGGCCCGCCGCGATCAGAAGACCGATGATCGAGAGCATCGAGGTAAAGCCACCGCGGTTGAGCATCGAATTCACGACGTCCGAGCCGGTATCGGCAGAAAAGCCGGAATACATGACCGTCAGAATATCGTGCAGGCTGACACCTTGGCAGAGCATCGCCATCACCGCGCCCGCGGCGATGCCGGCGATAAAAGTCGGGATCGTCGGCTTTTTCATCAAAATCAGCACGACCACGACCAGCACGGGCAGAAGCAGCACGGGGCTGAGCGAGAACTCGGCGGAAACGGTGGAAAGGATATCCTCATACACTTCCTCGCCGACGCTGCCGCCGGAATAGCGCAGGCCGTAAACAAAGCAGAAAACGAGCGAAATGAGATACGCAGGCCCCGTGGAAATGAGCGCGTGGCGAATGCCGTCCATCAGCGGCACCTCGCACACCGTGGCGGTGATGACGGGCGAGTCAGACAGCGGCGAGACCTTGTCACCGAAGAACGCGCCGGTGCAGACCGCACCCGCGGCCGCGGGCAGCGGCACACCGAGACCCTGTGCAGCGCCCATGCAGGCGATGCCGACCGTCGCGAGCGTGCCCCACGACGTGCCCGCCATGGTGGACATCAGCGTGCAAAGGATGCAGACGACTGGCAGGAATAAGCCCGGCGTCAGCACCTTCATGCCGTAGTAGATCATGACCGGCACCGTGCCGCTCGCCATCCACGTGCCGACGAGCACGCCAACCGCCAGCAGGATCAAAATGGCCACGATCATCGACGAGACCGTCTCCTTGATGCCCTGCTGCAGCTCTGCACACGGAATGCCGAAGCACCACGCCATCAGGCACATGATGACGCCGTCGAGCGCCAGCACGATGCGGTTGTTGAGCTTCATCACAAGAAGCCCCACGATGATAATGGCGATGCCGACGAGCAGCATCAGCCCTGCCTGCCAGGGCTTTACGATTCTTTTTTCTTCCATGATTGTCGTCCTTTCTCGTTTTGGCTGGGTCAAATTGAAAAAGGATAACAAAAAAGCGGCTCTCTCCCGCTTGGGAGAGAGCCGCTTTTTATTCACTTGTTGACGCAGGTATCAGCAAAGCTGAAGCCGTTTTTCATTTGCTCACTGGCAGTGCGCAGGACCTCGTTGAGGATCTGCGCGCTCTCCTCTTTCGCCATCGCGCAGAGCTCGTCGTTCGCCTGCGCGGCGAGCGTGAAGTCGCCGCTCTCGCGCATCAGCCTGTCGTATTTAAGGACGATCTGTCTGCCGCGGATATTCACCGTGTCCTGATAGCCCCAGACATTCTGGATGCACGAGCCGTAGCACTTGTCGGCCAGCGCGCCGACAAAGCGGCTGACCCAGTAGAGATTGTCGGTCTCGGCGTCGAGCGTCACATTGCTCAAATAGTCCGGCATCTGCGGGACATTTGTGTACACCGGCAGCCACGCGGAAAATGTCGTGGAGCCGAAGCACACCCACTCGATACCCTTAATGGCATCGGGGACGTCGCTTCTAATTTGACAGATCGTCGTCACGCCCGTGCGGTTGATGCCGATAGGACGGTAAATGCCGCCTTTTTCCGCATGGCCCGCATAGGGATCGTAGGGTGTACCCTGATAGTGGGACGAGAGCAGGTATTGGATATTCTCCGCGGCAACCTTGCGCTCTGGAACGTAGGACCACGGAATGTCATCGCTTTCGGGCGTGAAGTCCGCGTTTTCGCCGTCCCAGCGGTAGGTGTGCGGTGCAAGGCAGCGGCCCATGAACCACGCGCGCGGCGTGTTGTAGATGTGGTCCATGTCGCGGTGCGAGCCGAAGATATCCCGCGGGTTGAACTTGCCATCCTGATTCAGATCCAGATGGTTTTCCGAGATGAATTCTCTGAGGTCTGCCGAGCAGAGATGCGATTCCCGGGCACCGAAGGCGTCCTCAAGGTCGAACGAGTCCATACCGAACTGGTTCGGGTTGATGATGACGCGATTCTCGGGAATTTTCTTCGCGATCCAGTGGTGCCCGCCGATGGTCTCGAGCCACCAGACTTCGTTTTCATCGTTGAAGGCGATGCCGTTCGACTCATAGGTGCCGTATTGCTCCAGAAGCGCACCGAGGCGCAGCACGCCCTCGCGCGCGGAGCGGATGTAGGGCAGGACGAGGACAACGATGTCCTCCTCGCCGATGCCGCCGCAGCGCTCCTCTTCCCCATCCTTCGCCTCGCGCAGCTCGACCATCGGGTCGGCCGCGAGCACGCGCGGGTTCGAGGTCGTGGTTTCCGTCGCCGTCATGCCGACGTTCGCGGCGTTGATGCCGGTCGCGGCCCAAATGCCGTGCTTCGGGTCCACGCTCGGGCAGGACGTGTAGCGCATGGGGTTCTCCGGCAGTGTGATCTCCACGTGGGACTCTACGCTTTTATAAATCTTCGGCTGCTGGTCGGGCTCGACCACGATCAGCTTTTTCTCATCAAAATGACCGTCGTCCGTACGGGCGATCATCGTCGAGCGGTCATTCGTCGCCAGCTTACCGGCCAGTACAGTGGTGCAGGGCATAATTACATCTCCGTTTCCTGTCGATTTCACCGCAGCGCCGCTTTTTCGCAGCGCCGCCAAATTTTATCTGCATCCATTATATTCACGGAATCGTCCTCTGTAAAGGCAAAATCCCCTTGCAGGTGCATCTCCCCTGCTGCTCTGCCGCGAAAAAATGTGGACAGGCCCGCTAAAAAGCAGACCTGTCCAAAAGGTTGGTAAAGAGAGGTCGTACCTATCGAGTTTGGATCGATCACACCATGATGGGCTCGTCCCAGAGCTTGAGCTTCTGGCCGATGCCGTTTTCCTTGGCATACTGGTAGACGCGCGCGGCGATCGCCACGTCGTAAAGGCCGAGGCCGACGTTGCAGGTGTAGGTGAGCTGGTCGTCGTTGTCGCGGCCGGACTTCCGCCCCGCCACCAGGTCGGAGACGCTCGCGTCGATGCGGGAATCGTCGATCTTGCCGTCGCGGAACATGTAGGCCATCGTGTCGTCCATGCGGTGCTTGTCGGTCTCCCAATCGTCGATGACGACCTTGTCCGCGCGCAGGATCAGCTCCTCGTCGACCTCGTTGTTGCCAAGGTGAGCAACGTAAACGCCCTTTTTGATCTCCGCGCCGTGGATGATCGGCTCGGTCGCGGTCGTCGCGGTCACAAGGATGTCGCCGCTTTCGATCGTGGCAAGGCGGTCGCTCGCCGCCGCCTGCACGTCCATGTTCAGCTTTTGCAACATCTCCGCCGCAAATTTTTCCGCTCTCTCTCGGGAAAGGTCATAGACATACGCCTTTTCCAGCTGCGGCAGCGACACCTTGAGCGCCATCAGCTGCGTCTTGCACTGCGGGCCCGCGCCGAAAAGGCCGACGGTCTTCGAGCGCGAGGGCGCCATATACTTGGCGCAAACGCCCGTTACTGCGCCGGTGCGGATCGCACTGATGAGTGTGCCGTCCATGATGGCAATGGGTACCTTGGTCTCGGGATCGTTCCGCACGATCACGGCCGAGCCGCGCGGCAGGCCGAAGACCTCGTCCAAGCGCTGCGCGGCAGACATTTGTCACAGCTGCACAGTGCTTTTTATCATCATAAATCAAATTTTTTGTAAACACCTATTGACACAGTAGGAATTAAGCGTTAAAATTCCTATCTACAAGGTAGGCAATTATGAGCAAGGAGGCATGCCGCATGATGATCTCAATAAAAGGGCGCTACGCTTTGCGGGTCATGCTGGATATGGCCGAGCACGGAGGCAGCGAATGGCATCGCCTGAGCGATGTCGCGCAGCGCCAGCAGCTCTCTAAAAAGTACTTGGAGACCATCATGGCCGCGCTGAGCCGTGCGAACTTGGTCGAGAGCGCCGTGGGCAAATCGGGCGGCTACCGCCTGACCCGCTCCCCCGAGGATTACCCCGTAGGTGAAATTCTGCGGGCGGTGGAGGGCAATCTGTCGCCGATCGCGTGCCAGTCTGAGGACGGCTCCGGCTGCGGCGCTTCCTGCGACTGCGACGCGCGGCTTTTCTGGCAGGGGCTGGAAGACCAGATCAACAGCTATGTCGACAATCATACACTGGCGCAATTCATGCGAGTCAATGAAAAAACACCGGCCGTCCTGAACGGCACGGAAAGAAGATAAGGTGGTTCAATATGAGTAAGGCACTTTTAGAGATTCAGAACCTGCACGTGCGGGTCGAGGAAAAGGAAATTCTCCACGGTGTGGATCTGGCCGTGGGACAGGATGAGACCCATGTGCTGATGGGCCCCAACGGCACCGGCAAGTCGACGCTGGGCTATGCCATCACCGGCAATCCGACCTACAGCGTAACCGGCGGTTCGATCATTTTTAACGGCGAGGACATCACGGAGCTCCCCGTCAACGAGCGCGCGAAAAAGGGCATTTTCCTGTCCTTCCAGAACCCGCTGGAGGTCCCCGGCGTAACGCTGAGCGCGTTCATCCGCAGCGCGCTCGAGCAGAAGACCGGCGACCGCCTGCGCCTGTGGGACTTCAAGAAAAAGCTCAAAGAGACCATGGCGCTTTTGAACATGGACGAGAGCTATGCCGAGCGCGACCTGAACGTGGGCTTCTCCGGCGGCGAGAAGAAAAAGGCCGAAATTTTGCAGATGCTCATGCTCGAGCCCAAGCTCGCGATTCTCGATGAGACCGACTCCGGCCTCGACGTCGACGCGGTCCGCACCGTCAGCGAGGGCGTGCGCCTGTTCCGCGAGCGGACGCACGGCTCGCTTCTCATCATCACCCACTCCACGCGCATTCTGGAAGCGCTCCATGTGGACGCGGCCCACGTGATGGAAGAGGGCGTCATCGTCCGCAGCGGCGGCGCCGAACTGGTGGATGAGATCAACGAAAAGGGATTCAGCAGCCTGAAGGAAGACTGAATCGGGAGGCTCTTGACATGGCAGATTTGAAAGAAAAAACCTACGTGGAGGATGTGGACCGCAGTGTCTACGACATTCGGGACGCGGAAAACGACGCGTACCGAATGGAATCCGGCCTGACGCCGGAGATCGTCGAAAAGCTCTCCACTGAGAAGGACGATCCCGTGTGGATGCAGCAGTTCCGGCTCGAATCCCTCCAGATCTACAATGAAATGAAGATCCCCAACTGGGGCCCGTCGATTGAGGGCCTTGATATGGATCATATCGCGACCTACGTTCGCCCGAACACCAAGATGCGCAACGACTGGAAGGACGTGCCGGAGGACATCAAGGAGACCTTCGAGCGCCTTGGCATCCCGCAGGCGGAGAGAAAATCCCTCGCCGGTGTGGGTGCGCAGTACGACTCCGAGCTTGTCTATCACAACGTCAAGGATTCCGTGGCGGCCGAGGGCGTGGTTTACACCGATATGGAGAGCGCCATAAAGGGCGAATATGCCGACATGGTGCGCAAGTACTTCATGAAGCTCGTGACGCCCCACGATCACAAGTTCGCGGCGCTCCACGGCGCGGTGTGGTCCGGCGGCTCGTTCGTGTACGTGCCCAAGGGCGTACACCTCTCCATTCCCCTGCAGTCCTACTTCCGCCTGAATGCCAAGGGTGCCGGCCAGTTTGAGCACACGCTCATCATCGTGGACGAGGGCGCGAGCCTGCACTTCATTGAGGGCTGCTCCGCGCCGAAGTACAACGTGGCAAACCTCCACGCTGGCTGCGTGGAGCTGTACGTCAAGAAGGGGGCCAAACTCCGCTACTCGACGATTGAAAACTGGTCGAAGAACATGTACAACCTGAATACCAAGCGTGCGCTGGTGGAAGAGGGCGGCACGATCGAGTGGATCTCCGGCTCCTTCGGCTCCCATGTTGGCTGCCTGTACCCCATGAGCATCTTAAAGGGTGACAATTCCCGCATGGAGTTCACCGGCGTTACGTTCGCCGGTGCGGGGCAGAACCTCGATACCGGCGCAAAGGTCGTCCATGTGGGCAAAAATACGAGCTCCTATATGAACACGCGCTCGATCAGCAAGAGCGGCGGCATCAGCACATTCCGCTCAAGCGTTGTCGTGGAAAAGGGCGCCAAGGGCGCCAAGTCCGCCGTGTCGTGCCAGTCGCTGATGCTGGACTCCGAGTCCCGTTCCGACACCATCCCCGCAATGGACATCCGCACGAAGGACGCGGCCATCGGCCATGAGGCCAAGATCGGCGCGATCAGCAACGAAGCCGTCTTTTATCTGATGAGCCGCGGCATGAGCGAGGAAGACGCGCGCGCGATGATCGTCAGCGGCTTTGCCGACAATGTCTCCAAGGAGCTGCCGGTGGAGTACGCAGTGGAAATGAACAACCTCATCCGGCTCGAGATGAAGGGCAGCATTGGCTGAAAGGAGTTTGGATATGAACGATACGATTTTGATCAACCGGCTCCCGACCCGCACCTGGAACCGGCTGGGTGTGAACGAAACGGCCATCGCCTGGGGGCAGGCCGACGATTTGGGCGAAGAGAAAATCACCGCCGCCGGTCAGACCGAGCGGCTTGAGATCACTGGCTCTGGCGAGCGCGGCGAGAAGACGGTCGACATCCACGCGCCCGCGGGCCAGACCGTCACGGTGTTTGAAACGCTGAGAGCGGAAAAGGGCCTGCTCGTGCGCACGGCGCTCCACGTTGAAAAGGACGCAAAGGTGCGGCTCGTGCAGATTCAGAATGCGGCACGGGACTCGCTGCTCCGTCTGGAAACGAGCGGCGAGTGCGCCGAAAACGGTCAGGTAGAGCTGATCCAGGTCCTGCTGGGCCGCGGCGACGTGTACAGCGACGGCCAGTTCGAGCTGAACGGCAATGGCGCGGGCTTCACGGCGGGCATCGGGTATCTGGGCCAGAAACAGCAGACCGTGGACATGAACCTTGTCGTAAACCACTGGGGCCAGAAGACCACGAGCGAAATCAATGCCGCCGGTGCGCTCAAGGACGACGCGCAGAAGATCTTCCGCGGGACCATCGACTTTAAGAAGGGCTCCGCGGGCTCCGTCGGCAGCGAGCAGGAGACGGTTTTGATGCTGGGCGACGGCGTCGTCAACAAGACGGTGCCGCTGATCCTGTGCGCCGAGGAAAACGTCGTCGGCAACCACGGCGCGACCATCGGCGAGCTGGACGAGGACACGCTGTTCTACTTTGAAAGCCGCGGCATTTCCGCAGCGGAGGCGGAAAACATCATGGCCCGCGCCGCCATCGAGCGGCTGGCCCGCACGATTGAGGATGAAGCGGCGCAGGCCGCGATCCTCTCCGAGCTTGAGGAGGTGCTGTAAGATGGCGCATGCCTATCGGGACGACTTCCCCCTGCTCAAGAGTCAGGATGTTGCGTATCTGGACAACGCCGCGACGGCGCAGCGCCCGCAGTGTGTGCTGGACGCCGTAACGGAGTTTTATAAAAGTAAGAACGCCAACCCCTTGCGCGGCCTCTATCCCCTGAGCATCGCCGCGACGGAGGCTTACGAAAACGCGCGCGAGGCCGTTCGGTCCTTTCTGAACGCGAAGAGCAGCCGCGAGATCATCTTCACCCGCAACACCACCGAGAGCATCAATTTAGTGGCTTACAGCTACGGTCTCTCCCACGTGAAGGCCGGGGACGAGGTGCTCGTCTCCATCATGGAGCACCACAGCGATCTGCTGCCCTGGCAGATGGTGTGCCGCCAGACCGGCGCGACGCTCAAATTCATGGAATGCGAGATGGACGGCACGCTGGACTTAAATAAAGTCGAAGCCCTCATCACGCCGAAAACGAAGATCGTCGCCTGTACGCACGTTTCGAACGTCTTAGGCCGCGTGAATCCCATCCGCGAGCTCGCGGCGCTGGCGCACCGCGTCGGCGCGGTGATGGTCGTCGACGGCGCGCAGAGCACGCCGCACATTCCGGTGGACGTGCAAGCATTGGACGCGGATTTCTTCGCCTTCTCCGGCCACAAGGTCTACGGCCCCATGGGCATCGGCGTTCTCTACGGACGTGAAGAATTGCTGAACGCCATGCCGCCGTTCCTCACCGGCGGCGAGATGATTGAATCTGTCACCCGCGATGGTGCGGTCTTCGCCGAGCTCCCGCACAAGTTCGAGGCCGGCACGGTCAACGCGGCAGACGCCGTGGGCCTGCATGCGGCCATTGACTATGTCAAGAGCATCGGCTTTACAGCGATGCATCAGCAAGAGGTCGCGCTGACACGCCGCACGATGGACGCGATTGGCGAGATGCCGCACGTCCACGTGCTGGGCTCGGAAAAGCCCGAGGAGCATTGCGGCATCATCACCTTTACGGTGGACGGTGTTCACCCGCACGACATCAGTGAGATCCTCGCGAGCGACGGCGTCGCCATCCGCGCAGGCCATCACTGCGCGCAGCCGCTTCTGGCCTATTTGAAGCATCCGTCCACCGCGCGGGCAAGCCTCGCGTTTTATAACACGGAATCCGAGGTCGAGCGGCTGCTTGACAGCATTTCCACGCTAAGGGAGCGAATGGGTTATGGAAAATAGAAGCTTTTACAATGAAATTCTCACCGAGCACAACCTGCATCCGGAGTTCAAGCACGACCTACCGGACGCCGACATCGTGCTCGAGGGCGTCAACCCGAGCTGCGGCGACGACATCTTCCTCAAGCTGAAGCTTGACGGCGATGTGATCGCGGACGGCGCGTTCGTCGGCGACGGCTGCGCCGTCTCGCAGGCGTCGGCGGACATCATGCTCGGCATGATCGTCGGCAAAAAGAAGGAAGACGCGCTGAAAATGGGCGAGATCTTCCTGAAAATGATCCAGGGCGAGGCGTCGGAAGACGAGATCAACAGCCTGGAAGAGGGCTCGGCTCTCCGTGATATCGCCCATATGCCCGCGCGCGTCAAATGCGCGGTGCTCGGCTGGCGCACGCTGAAAGAGGCCCTGCTGGACGGGGACGAGCTGTCGTAACGCTGTCACTCCGTTGAATTTCAAATCAAACTAATAAAAAGAGGTATTTGCCGCAGCATGCGGCAAATACCTCTTTTTATTAGCAGCTGCGTTCTTGAAAACTGATTGAGCATACTCTCTCCCCGATTTTGAAAAATTCAAGCAGATTGATCGTCAAGCTATTCTTATCGGCTCTCGCCGATCCTTCGCCTGACGTTGGAAAAATGTCTGCGTTACACTTTTTTCGTCCACAAACATAGTATGATTGTTGGTTTTCGTATCATAGCACGAGTTGACCAGCACTGTCAACCGCCGCATGACCAGAATCGCAGCCCGCGCAGTAAGTGATTTCATCCATGTTGACTTTTACGCCCCGTTGTGTGACACTATAGGCAACAAAATGATCTTGCAAGGAGAACAATTATGGCTACCACTTCCGTTTCCGCGCGCTTTCAGGAGCTTTTTCCCGAAACGAACCTCATTTCTCTTCTGACCAAGTATGGCGGCGACGCGGACGATATTTTCGAGACGATTCAGGACCGGTACGACGCCCACGAGCAGGAGCCTCTCGTCGGCCTTCTCGGCATCAAAGCCGCGAATATCGACGCCTTTGCCCGCGCCGCCTACTGGGATTTCGTCAGCGACATCCGCGTCAGGTATCTCTCTTCCCTTCCCCGCAGCGAAGCCGCCGCCATCGCCGCCGCAGCCGACGGCCTCATCACGCATCCCGGAAATGACGATATCGACTGGACCCCCGACGAATTCGTCAGCGATTGGAATGATCTGCACCGCGGCGAGGAGCCACTCAAATAGCCGTTGCTAAGCTGTATACCATGACAGATGCAAAAGGGCAAGGGAAAAGCGTTGAGGAACTTTTCCCTTGCCCTTTTTTCACTGGTGCTGAAACAGGACAGTGCAAACCGCATGGAAGCCTATATGCAGCACGCCATCTGTGGAAAGAAGCTGCAAAACGGTTAAAGGGTCAGATAAAGGGTCAAACAGAAAAAAGAAGTCCGAAACCTTACGGTTTCAGACTTCTCAGTGGCAGCGGGAGAAGGATTCGAACCCTCACATACGGAGTCAGAGTCCGCTGTGCTACCATTACACAATCCCGCTATATTGCGTTGTTCGCCGCGCTGTGTCATTCAGCGAACATATGTTATTATAGCAGGAACTTTGCATTTGTCAACAGGAAATTTTCTAAAAAATCAAAATTTGGAAAATTTCTGTCTCTTCCCCACTTTCCCGTCACATCCAGATGGCGAACAAACGCAGCAGCGGCTCGAACACGCGGCGCAGGACGCTGCGCTTGGCCCACTCCTCCGCCGTGACGAGGTGGCTGTGGTCGACGATCATATCCATGTCCTCGAGCAGCGATTCGATCATCGGCACGCTGTAGACCATCACGCCGCACTCATAGTCGAGCTCAAAGCTGCGGTAGTCCATATTCGCCGAGCCAACAAAGGCTGCTTCGCGGTCGACCATGATGCTTTTTCCGTGCAGAAAGCCAGGGGTATAGCGGTATACCTTTACGCCGTGTTTGATGAGCTCGCCAAAGTACGACTCCGCCACGCAGTCGGCGTACCAGTGGTCAGGCTTGCCCGGCAGCATCAGCCGCACGTCCACGCCCCCATCGCCCGCGATGCACAATGCACGCATCAGGCTCTCATCGGGGATGAAGTACGGCGTCGTGATATAGAGGAAGCGCCGCGCGCCGGAGATCATCTGGAGGAACACATCCTCGGCCGGATTGTCGGGGTTGTTCTGCGGTCCGTCGGTAAACGGCTGGCAGAAGCCCTCGCTTTTGACCGGCGTATGGGGGCGGTAATAGTCGTGCTCGTTGTGCATCACGCCGCCGAGGTTCACACACATGCGGATAAAGCTTGCCGTCAGGCCCCAGGCGCCCTCGCCTTCAAGACATACGCCGCTGTCCTTCCAGTAGCCGAAGCGCTCGATGAGATTGGCGTACTCGTCGGCGATGTTCACGCCGCCGGTGTAGGCGACGTCACCGTCGATGCAGGCGATCTTGCGGTGGTCGCGGTAGTTGAAGTGCAGGCGGTTCACATACTCGTGCACGGGGTTGAAGATGAATACCTCGACGCCCACCTCGCGCAGACGGTCGATCGTCTCGCCGGAAAAGCGCTTGATGTTGCCGAAGTCGTCGAAAATAATCTTGACCTCAACCCCCTCGCGCGCCTTGGCGCAGAGGATCTTTTCAAGCTCATCCCAGAGCTTTCCCTCAGCCAGAATGAAGTATTCAAGGAAGATGAAGCGCTCAGCCTTGGCTGCGCGGTTGATGAGATTACGCAGCAAAATCGCGCCCTCGGGCAGGTACGTGACAGAGGTATTCTGATAGAGCTGGAAGTCGCGGCGGCAGAGGTAGTTTGCCGTGCGCGACCAAGCGGGCAGCTGGCGCGTGAGCTTGTCGACGGCGATCTCACTGCGCATGCGCACGCTCTCCGGCTCGTCAGGAAAGCGCTTGGTGTTCTGCGGCAGATGGCGCTTCTGCGCCGCGCCGCCCCAGAGGAACCAGAGAATCATACCCACCGGCGGGGCCAGCAAAAGCAGGATGAACCAGATGAGCTTATAAGAAAGCTCACCTGGTTCATTGTAGATATGCACCGCAAGGAACAGCGCGCCGACCTGTACGACGCCGTAGGCCAGCGCCAGATACTCCTGCATAAAGTAGGAGATGGCGACAACAAAGCCGATCTGCACCGCAAGCAGGACGACGACCAGCATGATCCGCAGCGCCGCAGAAATGCGCCGCTCGCCCTTTTGCTGAATCTGGAATCCCTTCATCGCAGTCTCAGTCCCCTCCTGTTGGCTGTTCCCTGTTTTTGATTTTTTGTTTTCCTCAGTTCTTCTCGTAGCGCTCGTTCTTCTCGTTCAGAAGCTCGGCCTTGATGTCGTAGAGCCTCTGCGAGAGGTCCACATAATAGTTATGCGGGTTATCGAAGCGCTTGACCTCGTCCCAGAGGGTATCGACCTGCTCGGCGCAGTATTTTTTGATCTCCTCGATGCCGGGACGCTTGTAGACGAGCTTGCCTTTCTGGTAGATGGGCACGAGCAGCTCGCGCGCTTCGAAGTGATAGACTTCCTTACGCTTCCACGTGGCGTCGGGGTCGAAGATCTCAAGATTCTGGCTGTCGTCCACGGTCTCGTCGTAGACCGTCAGATAGTCGGCGATGGCCTTGCCGGTGTCACGGCCATAGAAGCGGTAGAGCTTCTTGAAGTGCGGTGTCGTGATCTTGCCGACGTTCTCGCTGATCTTGATCTTGGGGACGATATTGCCGTCCTTGTCCTCCACTGCGACGAGCTTATAGACGCAGCCGAAGACCGGCTCGCTCTTGGCGGTAATGAGACGCTCGCCGACGCCGAAGGCGTCGATCTTCGCGTCCTGCATCCAGAGATCCTGAATAAGGTACTCGTCGAGCGAGTTCGAAACGGTGATGGTGCATTCCGTCCAGCCCGCCTCGTCGAGCATCTTGCGCGCCTTGCGGGAAAGATAGGCGATGTCGCCGCTGTCCAGGCGGATGCCGCACTTTTTGATGCCAAGCGGCTTCAAGATGTCGTTGAACGCTTTGATGGCGTTGGGAATGCCGGACTTTAAGGTATTATAGGTGTCGACAAGCAGGACGGCGTTCTGCGGATAGTATTTGCAGTAGGTCGCAAACGCGTCATACTCCGTGTCGAACATCTGCACCCAGGCATGGGCCATCGTGCCGAGCGCGGGCGTGCCGTAGAGCTGGTCGGAGATGGTGCAGG
>ERZ773221.701-NODE-701-length-36863-cov-16.699631_pt1 | contig 36863 bp, 39 predicted proteins | sample MGYA00580994_ERZ773221 | MGnify/ENA primary metagenome ERZ773221 (study PRJEB29015, sample SAMEA2737758) | human gut metagenome | biome: human gut; feature: human-associated habitat; material: faeces | place: China | collected 2012 ... | reverse complement strand
CACAAAAGCACCTGACGAGGTGCAAGGACAAAATTCAATGAAGGAGTGAAAAAATCATGGCTTACACTTTTGAGCAATCTTACTATTTTCGTCCGTATCGCGGCAACAGCAGTTTTTGGCTGAACCGCTATGGCAATGGCAGCATCGCATCTCACCAGAAGGCTACGCTGTATACGGCAGCAGGTTCTGCTGATCAGCGCCTTAAAGTTCACAAGGTCAGCGGTGGTTGCCAGCTGCTTTCTGACCTCAACAATGCGTATGGTCTGAACATTTACGGAACCAAAGCAGGGAGTGTTTGTGACTTCTATCCGGTCTCTGGCAACTTTAACGATGCTTTGATTGACCTTTTGACCGTTGACGCAGCTAATAATCTGTACCGCATCAAGATGATCAACCACAACCTGTACCTGACTCCGGCATCCAATTCGAGCGGTGCTGCTCTGACGTGGGAAAATGCATCCAATGCAGACAATCAGATTTGGCAGCTTTGCGCGTCCCAGTCCAGCGGTGGCGGCAGTACGGGCGATTATGTGTGGCCGACGAAGTCTACGCGTATCACCCAGTCCTATTCCTCTGGACATACCGGTATTGATATCGGTGCAGTGACTGCTGGTGTTGAAGGCGATCCCATTTATGCATTCTGCTCTGGCAAGGTTAAGCGCGTATTTAACTGGAATGCCTCTCAGGGTACCTCCGGTAACGCATCCATGGGTAACTGCGTTTTTATCCAGAGCGCAAACCCGAAACCTAGCAATGGCGGCTCGTATTTGCGAACCATCTATATGCACATGCAGTCTGCACCGCTCGTAAGCGTAGGACAGTATGTCACCAAGGGGCAGATCATTGGCTATATGGGGAATACGGGCAATTCCTCGGCTGCTCATCTGCACTTTGCTATGCAGGCTAACAGTACCGATATGAACCCTGAAACGGGCACTGATCGGTATGTTGATCGTGATTGGATCAACCCGATGGCGTACTTCTAATAGAAAAAAGTACGCCCTAGCATAAGACAAGAGGCATTCTCCTACAAGGGGGATGCCTCTTGTCTTATGCTAGATGGCAGTTAAAAGATAAAGCGGTCTTACAAGATTGATGATGGGAAATTCATTGGGAAGTGATTGACTCTAGTTGATAAACGACATTCCCATCAGAATTATCAGTGTAAGTGAAGTGATAAACTAAGGCGCTTTTTTGTTTTGAGGAATCCTCAAATTGATTATCAGATGTTTCTGTAAAAACTAGAGCTTCAGAAGCCGCCGTATCGAACGTTACATCTGTTACCGTAATATCGCCGTAGGGGAGAGAGGTTTCTTGGCTGTAATAGCAAGTCCCGTTTTGTGGATCACCAAAGGGCCACTCGGTTATACTCGAAATAGAAAGATCAGAAAGCCCTAAATATAAATCGGCGGTTTGCAGAATATCGCTTTCGGGAATTTCCCAGAAAAAATTGGAATTCTGTGTATAAGAAGAACCCTCGCCGTTTCTTTCAAAAGTCTGGTATAGCAAAAAGAATGACAAAGAATAATCTAAAGGAATATCTTTGGTGCTTTGCATAGGGGAATGGAAAAAACGTCCCAAAGTTTGGGTATATAAAGCAAGATTGGATTTTTGCGCTTCATTATCAGGAAATACGGAAATTTGTTCATTTTGGGCGGGAGTACTCTCCGGAAGCACATCACCAGATGCCGACTCGACAGGTTCATCAACGGAAGCCGTGGCAGCAGGAGTTGGAGATGGGGGTGTTGAAGCGGATGTATCCGTCGAATTTGTGTCCGAATTGTTTTCTGAATTTGATAAAGGAGTGGATGATGCCGAGGACGATGCAGGTGTAATAGAAATGCTGCATCCCGACAGTAAGCAAGTGCATAATGCAATAGAAAGAATGGCTTTTGTGCTTTTCTGAGTCATAATCGAAATCCTCCTTCAATAATATCTAACCACAAACGGAAAAAGGACGTTTGTAGGGAAAATACGAAGATGTGCATGGAATGTTCAAAAAATGAGTATCAGTATTCAAAATGGTTTACGAAAAGTCAAAAAATAGGGTGGATCGTTGATAGCTATGATATGACGCCAAAATAGCGTCTCAATTTTGCGATTGCGGTCTTTTTGCATTTGTTTATGGCCTGTCGAGACTTATTGTCTCTTGTGGCGATTTCTTGGATGCTATATTGACGGAAGTAATGGTCATAAATGACATGATACTCTTCGGTACTTAGCGCACGTTTAAGATCAAGCAGCAAGAGATTATTATATGTATCGGATTCGCTGAATGCGGTATCAAACTGCAAAGGATCGTAGTCAGTTTGGCTTTCAATCGAAACAGTGGGAAGTTGATGGCGCTTCGCCTTAGAAAGTGCGATATAATGATGATATATTGCTTTATTGATATAGCTAATGATAGCACCGTCTGTGCTTATAGTCAACTCATTGAGTTGTAAATTTTTGGCGAACATTAGTAAGAAACATTGGAAATCCTGCAATGCATCCTCTGATTGCAGGAAGAATGCATATTTCTTGAGCAGGGGAGAAAACTTCTCCAAAAGAGCGAGTGCCTGCTCACGGTCACCATTTTGAATATCCTGAATGCAAGTATAAAGAGATGATTCCATTTTCTTCTTTCCCTCCTGAAAGGGAAAAGAGAAAAATCATCTGCAAATGTAAACCAAAACAAAGAATTATATTTCGTTAGGGGTTAAAAGATTGTAACAAGAGAGCTCGTGCACGGTGTATTCTGGTTTTGACATTTGATTCGGTTGAGTTTGTGATTTTTGCTATCTCATGGATAGAATAGCCGCTAACACGTAATGACAGAGTTCGACTATAAATAGAAGGCATATCGGAAAGCAACTTTATGGCTTGCTCTAATTGAAGATTGGTTAATGCGATTTCCTCAGGCTCAATATAATTGTCAAGCGAAGAAAAAAGCCTGTCATAGTCCGAAGCAGAACTTTGGCGACGCTCCCATTTTCGAATATAATCGATGGTTCTTTCACGAGTAACAATATACAAATATGACTTTAGAATTTTTTCATTTTCTATCCGGATATCATCAATTTCTTTTAGAATCTGTATAAAAGTTTCGTGAACAGCATCTTCTGCAAGCGAGGAGTTTTTTATGATGGTAGATGCGGTTCGGAGCATAAACAGGTAGTATTTACGATATATGTATTCGAATTTATCTTTTTCTGTATCGCTGTCGAGTGATGCAAGATAGAAGACAAGCACTAATTTCCCTCCCTGCATATCGTACGGTTTCTGTAGACACACTCTTTATCCGTCTGAAAATGCCATTTGGTTACAAATAACACAAAAAGTCCTCGATCAAACCAGATCGAGGACTTTGAGAGGTTCTTATTTAAATGTTATAATAATAAATTTAACATTTCTTTTCGAAAGTGTTGCTGACTGTTTCGGCAGAGCCGTTGCGAGTGACAGTTGCAGTGGTTACCAATTTGTAAGTGGTGCCAGACTTGATGCTAGTTGTGCCAGAAAATTCATGCATTTGGCCGTAGTAAGTAGAAGAAGAACGAGCAACTTCAGAATATGTACCTAGCCAGCTTTTTTCATAGAGAACCAATGTGCAATCAATTTTGGTAGTACCAGACAGACCAGTGATTACGCTTGAGTAGCTGTTGTCGCTGGCATAAATGCTTGGAGAAATAGATGCAACATTACGCCACCGTGCCTCGGCAGCAAAAGCAGAAGCGGCAAATAGCGTCAGTGCCAAAAATGTAATGAGAAAGGCATATAGTTTCTTTTTCATGTTTTTACTCCTTTATATGAAAGAACCTCCTAATGACTATTCGTATCGGAGCAAAAAAAGGTTACAAGAAAAAGGAAAAATACTCAAAATTACTCAATAAGAATACCGGCAGAAATTTTGACGAGTTCTGCCAAATCAAGATTTCCACTAACTTGGAAGGAATAACTTCCATTTTCCCACAATATGGTGTTAGAAGCATCGCCCATAATGCCCCAAAGGGCATGATTTCCATCGAAGTTGATAGAATAGTATGTTGTGAACTCGCTATCCAACGAAGTTTGCTGAGCATTTTCAATCGGAAGGACACGAATGGAAAACCAACTGCCAGTTGAGTCATGAAATTGACCATAGTAGTGTGTTGATGATTCACCACCTAATTCTGTGGGAGAAAAACCAGATGGAATATACGATAGTGCGACATGAAATTCACTTGCAACATAAGCAGAACTTTCATTGGAAAATACGACTGAAATAAACTTATCGTGCCATTCGATAAGAGTTGTTATGACAGCCTCCCGCACAGCTTTGACTGGGAGCATTGTACAAGAAAAAATAGACAAAGCAGTGGCAATGGCGATGAAAAAACGTTTGAGCTGTGTAAAGAAGTGCTTGCGCTCAGCTTTACGTTGGGTCTCACGCACGAGGCGCTCCATCTTCTGCAGGAACTTTTCAGAAGGCTGAAAAGACTCATTCATTTCCTCAATACTTGGCATTTTGGCTAATTCACGGTCCTGTGCTTCGGTTACCACCATTGCAATCAGAGCATCAGGAGAAATGCGGATTTTGTCATCAGTCATTACCATGTTCCTCCAATCCAACCAGAATTATCTTGCGCGCACGATGCAGACGAACTTTGACGTTCCCCGCAGAAATGTTAAGAAAATCAGCAATTTCGCTGATTTTGTAACCCTGAATTTTCAACAGCAACGGTGTTTTGTATTTTTCATCCATAGATTGAACGAGGGATAACATGTTTTCGTATTGAATTTTGTCGATAACAATAGCTTCTGCTGTATCGATTTTTGAACTACAGGAAGAGTCAATTTCGTTATCGCATTTTTTCTGTGTGCTACATTTTCGAACCATGTCGACAGCTTTGTGATGTGTCATGATTCTCAAAAATTGCGAGAGTTCTTTTTTATTGGTTGCGCGTATGCTATCTATAATCCGTATGATATCTAAAAAAGTTTCATGAACGGCATCTTCTGCTAAATAGGAATCTTGTAAGACACTGTTGGCTGTGTAAAACATAAGACCACGGTATTTTGTATAAATGCGTTCAAATTTGCTAATCTGTTCATCGGTATCCAGTAGAGTAATATATAATGCGAGCATTAAAAATTCCTTTACAATTGTGATAATCCGTTAATTATTAGATGAATTTGACTGCTGGAGATACCACGAAATAAAGTTCATCAAGAACTGCTGTTGCTGAGGAGTGCAGTGGTTGAGTTGACTGGCAAGCTCTTGTGAAAAGAAGTTGGAGGATGCGGTGGGGTAGGCAGAGGGGAGCAAAGAATAAATCGGACACTCTAATGCAGCAGAAAGCCGATATAAAAATTCGAGTGATGGGCCGACTTGGCCGCGCTCAATTCGGCTAATATATTGTGCAGATGTTTCGACACGAATAGACAGGGCTTCCTGCGTTAAGTGATTCTCTTTCCGTTTTCGACGAATGTTCTGACCGATGGAAAAATAGATGTTCTGCATAATTAGTCACCTCAAAATAAGCGTATCAGTTTCTATGGCAATATTTGAGGGCTGGATAATGCTACATATAAACTTGATAATGCTTATTATTGACCTTTTTTATACAAATCAGGTCGGGAAGAATACTTGGCAAGGAGAAAATTCGCAATGGAACTGTAACCAAATAAAAATGTAAAACGAACATATAGAAGAAAGACAGGTCATGCGTAGTGTACATGACCTGCCTTTTATTGAATCTAAGTTAAAATTAAATAAAAATATTTTAGAAAAGTGATAGGGTTTTTAGCACAAAGAGGTGTAGGCTGGTAGCAGAGCCAAAATAAACGAAGGAGGTGATAAGGTGGTAGGTACTCAGGCACGTCGCTATAAGGTTGCGGAAATTTTGTATTATGCAAATGACTATATAAAAATGAAAACCTTGGCAGAACGGCTTGGAGTATCATATTCGACAATCAGAAATGATGTCGACATTTTGTCACTTACATACAACATAATATCGAAAGCGGGCTTTGACGGAGGCGTATTGCTGAGAGTTCAAAGAAAGAAACTCAGATTCCTTGACGCAGATGAAACGGCATCGCTGCTTCGTATTATGCGTATAGTCCCGGAAAGTGAACGTGTTTATATAACTTCGATTATTCGGGATTTGGCTCTGATAGACTTGGACAGCGAATAACTGTATTAAGTCTTGCACCTTGACAACCGAATACCCAGCATAACAGGTACATTCCTTTCCCAGCAGGCCCATTGGGTGGTTTTGGCATAACCATAAGCTGCCAAGGGAAAGGCCACAATGATACGCCAGCTGCCTCCCGCGTCAGAGGGGGTGACCGAGCCGGAGTTGTAAGCAGTAAGACTCCGGCGGAGTCAGTGAACGGGTGTGCCAACACCCTGCCTGTTGTGTTCCCGGTGTCAGGGGTGCGGGCGGCAAATGTGGCACACTTACTTAACTATCTACTTTTGCCGTTTAGGGCAAATCGTGGGCAGCAGGACCCCAAGCGCCTGCTGCCCATCATTTTGCTTTAAACGGGATGGAAAACAGGGGTGTAAAACCTATGCAAACCTATCCGACAGGCTATGCGGAATCCCACCGCATAGCCGAGAAAATTTTCCGGGAGATTTTACCCCGGCACGGCATGGCGGTGCGCGAGGGACAAATCGCGCTTTGCCATGAAGTTTTAGATACCTTATATAATAAGGAGATTTCCCTGTGCGAAGCAGGCGTAGGCACCGGCAAAACGCTGGCTTACCTCGTGGGCTGTATCCTTTGGCAGATGCATCGCCCCGAACGGATGAAACTGCCCATCGTTATCTCCACTTCCAGCGTTGCCTTGCAGGACGCTATCCTTACAGAGTATCTGCCCGACCTGTCCGCTGTTTTGCTGGACGAGGGTATCATCACCGCACCCATCACAGCTGTTGTCCGCAAGGGCAAAGAGCGTTTTGTCTGTGATGCACGCCTTGCCGAAAGAGCATCGCTGGTGCAGCCAAGCAGAAAACGGCAGACCAACAGCCTGAACATTGCTGCGCACATTTTGGACATGGATCATATTCCGGAGCTTTCCCGGTATGACCGCTGCCGGATCTGTGTGCCGCAGTCCTGCCCGCGCGATTGTTTTATGCGTTTGGATTGCCGCTACCAGCAATATCTGCGGGATTCCATGAAACCCGATATCCAAATTTGCAATCACAATTATTTGCTGGCAGACGCGTCGCACCGACTTGAAGATAGACCACTGCTCCTGCGCAGTTATCAGGCGCTGGTGGTGGACGAGGCGCACAAATTACCCGATGCCGCCCGCCAGATGTACACGGAAACGCTATCTCCGCACAACATGGATGAATTGTGCCTTTTGTTACAACAGACGCACTACAAGGATTTTGCCAGACGGCTGAGGACGGCGTTCCTTACGCTGTCATTTTCCTGTACGCAGGGACTTTCCAAGCTGCGAGGAAAAGTGAGTGAACCGTTCGTGCTTACACCGTTCCGCCGCGCTGCGCTCATCGACTGCATAGCATTGTTGCAAAATGCTGGCGGGTTGTCGGATGTGCCGCGACACCTGCTGAACAGGCTGGGAGAAGCCGAAAGTCTCCTGCGCCTTTTTCTCTTAGAGGTGCCAACGCGCATCCTCTACATCGACTACGATGCCGATGGCAAACCTACGTTCTGCGCCGCCAGCAGCCGCGTACCGCAGTTGCTCCGTAGTGCGCTGTGGAACACACGCGAACCCGCGATTCTGACCTCCGGCACGCTGGCAGCAGCCGGGAATTTCAGCCACACGGAACAGCTTTTGGGGCTGACAACCTATCGTCCCTTGCGTCATTTCCGTGCAGATTCTCCGTTTAACTACAAGAAAAAATGTCTGTTGTACTTTCCACCGCGCGTAAAAGCGCGAATGGACAACCGCAAAATGGCAGAAGAAATCGTCCGATTGGTTGATGCTTGCCACGGTCATGCGCTGGTGCTGTTCACAGCGTACCGCCAGATGGCAGAAGTCCGCGCATTGACGGACGGCCAGTGGCCGTACCCAACCTATCAAGCGTGGCGCAACGGCGGCAAAATCATCCAACAGTTCAAGCAATCCGGCAACGGCGTTCTGTTCGCGGCAGGCTCCTGCTGGGAGGGCATTGACTTTCCCGGCGATATGGTGTCACTGCTGATCATCGCCAAGCTGCCATTCCCGATACCGGACCCGGTCAGCGACTATGAGCGCCGGCAGTACCCGAATCTGCGCGATTATATAAACGTCGAAATCATCCCCGAAATGCAGAAGAAACTGCGACAAGGCTTTGGACGTGCCATCCGCACGGAGCAGGACTCTTGTGTGGTCGCTATTCTGGACGAACGTGCGGGTATCGGCGGCAAGTACCATGACGCCGCGCTAGCAGCACTGCCGACTTGCCCAACCACCGAGAAAATTGAAGATGTGCAGCAATTCATCCGGGAGCAGAAGCGCCCGGATTACTTTTTGTGAAAGAGGGATCTGCAATGTACCTTATGCGAAACCACGATGTCTGGATTTATGTGCGCTGCGCCAACAGCGATCCGCGCATTGCCTTTGACCGGCTGTATGACCTTATCGACGAAGCCGCCGGACACGGTTTTCTTGTGCGCGGCACATCTTTTGACCATTGCAGCGGAAACACCTTGAAAGACCGCATCGGTTTGCGAACCATGCTGGACGCAGTAGAGAACGGTCGGATTGAAGCCGTGATGGTGCGCGATTTGGAGCAAATCAGCCGCAACAGCTACATACTGGTGGGTGTCATTGAAATTCTTCGGCAGAATGATGTCTACCTTATTACCACCGAATGTGACCTGAACGCCGAGCTCATCAACAGCGGGCTGGAACGCTTTGTCGGTGACCGCTTCACGCGGGCATCCTTTGGCAAGCCACGCTTCGATGTTCGTCTCCCTCTGATGGATCAGTTTTGAGGGGTGTAGCCATGACAGAATACAAAGTTTGGGCATTCGCCCGCAGCGCCGCACCGAACCTGCCCGCGTTGGAAAATCAGCTGGCCGATGTCATGCGAGAAGCCGACAGGCGCGGCTACATCATCGTCAACTCCTGCATGGAGCAGAAATACGGCACCGAATTTTGGAGGCCCGCCCTGTTTGCCATGCTCACCGCTGTGCAACAGGGGCGCGTCAATGCCGTGATGGTGCAGAGCCTTGACCGTTTGAGCCACGACATTACAATCTTGTACCGCATCCTGCGCTTTTTGCAGAACCACGGCACGGTGCTAATCACCACAAAAACCAACCTGCAATATGAATTGTACCTAACTGGGCTGGAGAGCAGATTGCTGAGGCGCCCCAAGAAAAGAAAGCCTGTATGGGTATGTGAGGAATGCAAAGATGGAAATCCTTGAGACAAAAAGAGGAAAGAGCGGTGTACAAAGCATCGTTGTTCGCTGCGGCGAGTACACCGCAGAACTGACCTTTTGCGAAAACTGTGAAACGGACGTTATGATTCCGATCAAAGAACTAATCATGTCCGCATACGATTTGCGCAAGCAACGGGAAGAACAGGATAATAGGTAGAATTGCGCTCAACTTTGGCAGCGGTTCTTCTCCGTTTTGGTGAATAGCTTTCCTTATTATAATAGAGTATCGTTTGTCTTGCGAAAATGCACCAACCATTTCGCAAGATGAACAGCGAGGTGAACAGAATGATTTGCGTAGATTCGAATGGCCAAGCTATTGAAATTTCGGTAGCGGACCAGATGTGGCTGGATGATGCCTATTTTAAGGGAAAGCAGATACATCTTGAAGCGGATGCACCGCGCGTTGCACTGGCTTATCGAGTATCCACAAAAGGGCAGGTAGACCACGATGATATTCCAATGCAGAAAATTGACTGCCGAAAGTTCGCACAAAAGCAAGGGTGGCGGGTGGTAAAAGAGGTGGCCGAAAAGGGCGTCTCCGGTTCTAAGGTGTCAGCTTCAAAGCGCGATGCCATCCAGCAACTGAAGGAAGAAGCCGCCAACGGAGAATTTGACATTCTGCTGGTCTATATGTTTGACCGCCTCGGACGAATTGAAAGCGAAACTCCCTTTGTGCTAGAATGGTTCGTCCAGCATGGAATTCAAATGTGGAGTACCCATGAAGGCCAGCAGAAAATCGAGACACACGGCGATAAGTTGATGAACTACATCCGCTTTTGGCAGGCGGCAGGGGAGTCGGAGAAAACATCCATCCGAACCCGCGATAGAATCCGACAAATCGTGTCCAGTGGTCACTATACAGGTGGTTTTGTGTGCTATGGTTATCAGCTGGTAGACCAAGGCCGACGGAACAAACGGGATAAGCCTGTTATGGATTTGGTCGTGAACGAAGAAGAAGCTGCTTGGGTGCGCGAACTGTTTTACAAGGTGGTTCACGAAGGAGCCAGCGGATACGCGCTGGCCGAGATGCTGAACAACAGGGGATTGCGCACCCGCGCCGGGGCAAAATTCCAATCGAGCAACATACTCCGCATTATCCGCCACGAGGGATATACAGGGTACATCATTACGAAAAATGCCCGTTCGGAATACATCCCGGAATTACAGATCATCGACAGGGAAACATTCGATAAGGCAAATGACATAATAAACCGCAGAAAAGCCAAATCGGAGCAAGAACGAAAAATCGCCCACACCAGCCAGAATCCTACGCTGCTGGCGGGCATCGTGTACTGCGCTCACTGTGGTGCGAAGATGTCGGGATTTATGCATACGGATCGTTATAAGCTGGCAGATGGCAGCATTAGGGAGAAAGTACAACCAAAGTACAATTGCTTCCAGCGGGGACAGAAGAATAAAGGGGGGAGAGATTGCGATGGACAGGCATTATATCTTGCTGAGCGGGTAGATGCTATCGTTCTGCAGGCAGTATCAAAGATATTTGAGCAGATTAGAGATACACCGTACTCAAGGATGGCAGAAAACCGAATAAGGCAGGAATCAGATCTACAAAAATCTAAACGTGCTTCGGTAGAAAAGAAAATTAAAACTGCACAGCATGCTTTGGAACGCTTTGAAGGTGAGATTCTGAAATGCCTTGATGGTACAAGCAATTTTACCGAGGATATGATTGCCAAGCAAATCCGACGATACCAGCAGGAATTGGATGATGCCAAGGCAGAGTACGCGGAACTTCAAAATGCACGATTAAACGAAGCGGCTGAGATTCGGAAACTGCGTACTTACTATGACGATTTCAGAGGTTGGGCAGAAGAATTTGATGCTGCCCCGCTGGAAATGAAACGGATGATACTGAGTCATCTGATTGATAGGGTAGAGGTGGGCAGAAAATACCAAGTTACAATAAAGCTGAACATGGAATATCAGCAGCTTTTAGATAATACAGTAGAAGCGATTTGTGAGGAAGGACTTGAAACACAAAGAAAATAGCAGTGGAGGCTGAGTGGCATCCACTGCTATTTTCTTTAATGTGAAAGTTAACAGTTGTTTGATTTTCGAATGGGCAACAGCCTGATTGGAGAAGGTTTAGAAGAGACTGCTCACTATGAATGGTACGGATAATGCCAGTTTTGATTGGAAATAATGGCTGGGTTTAATTAGGAGATACAGAGTAATATTGTTCTAAGAAGTTAGAATGCAGCTTGTGGTTAATTAACCATGAAGATACAGTTTCTGGAGTTAATCCAGCTATATCGTAATCTTTGAACTCTAGAGAGAATGCTTCAATATTGCTTTTTAGTACCCCTTTTTGCTTTAAGAGAACCCAAAAGTAAACCACGACTAATTCGTTAAAGAATTTCATACTTGAGCTTTCTCAAATTGAAAGCTGGCATAGTCCCCTCCAAAACATCAACAACCTCTTGACGAGTGTGTCCGTTTTCAATTGACCCGGGTTCATAAGTGATTTGATAGGTCGCTTTATCCATATGACAAAATATTACTTGCTCAGCGTCACAAGCAACAGCTATGTTAGGATTGTGAGTAACAATAATGACTTGACGTTTCTTCTTTGCGGCACAGATACAAGGAACTAGTTTCCCAAATACAGATTGATTGTCTAGATTGTCTTCAGGCTGATCGACAATGATTGGCATATTGCTTTGGCTAAGAGCCATGTAAAAAATAAGCAAAACGATGCCTCTTTCACCAGGAGACAATTCCACCAAATCTCGTCCGCCCAATTTTAAGCTAAAAGAAACGTTTATATATTGTAGACTGTATAGAATTTCGTAAAGGCGAGTCTTATCATCAACTTTTTTCTCCAGCATATCATAGTCATTACCAACGATTGAATCCATGATCTCCTTAGTAAACGCGAAAACACTATCAATATTGCTAAAATCGGTAGCTTTGATTATACTTTCCATTTGCATCTGCGCTTCGTCTTTTCCTTTAAATCTGCCACTATAGCGCTGGTTAATGTGACGGAGAAGTTTATCGGCTAGATTATGGTCTGATAGTTTGATTTCGGCATCAAATTCAATACCTTTGTCCAACCCATTAAGCAGTGCGTGGATTTCTTTAGCTACAGGGTTATAGATACCTTGATAAATTTTGACGAGACTCTCTTTAAGCAAAAAAAGATGTTTGACAATTTCTACTCTTTGATGGCAGGCAGAGTCATAGTCGCTTTGCAACTGTTTGTTCAAATATTCCAGTTCGGAATTATAATAGTTTAATCCTACTTGATCATTTCCGCCTAGAATTTTTACCCTTTCAGTTTTCCAATCTTCAAGATCATGAAGATATTTTTGATAATTTTGTTCTTCAATAGTAGCGGTGCGTATTAAATCGCTCTTTTTACGCTCTGACTGGAAAAGCCGATCTGTTAAAGAGTCTGTTTTGTGTAAATCTGGGCTGTCGATAATCTCGTTGAGCTTTGCTTTTTCTACATTTAGTTGTGTGCAATGGGCAATAAGATTATCTATGGGGGTATTTAAGATTATTTCTTTTGGCCCGGTATAGTCTGGAACATAAGTCTCCCAGTAATTTTTCAGTGAAGCATTTATGTCAATTACTTTTTGATGCAAATTATTTATCTTGGCGACTAAAGTTTGTACGTTATCTATTTCGATATTGATGTTACTGATTCTTTTTTTAGATTCAGCTATTTTCTCTTTTAAGCTACTGATTTCTAGGTTTATTTCAGATAGCTTTTCTTGATATTCATCATCGTCATCTTTTTTCTTGGGCTTTGGAACTTCCTTGGGTTTCTCGCTTTCATGCCGCCGCAGAATTTCCTCGGCCTTACTTTTCTCTTGCTCGATTTTTTCTTTATAAGCAGTAGTCTTTTTCTTTTCTAACAGGATAATCTGATCATTTATTTTTTTTAATGATTTAAGAACGGCATCGAGTTCGATGGATACGGCGCTGGATTTTGAAGCAATAAGTTCTTCTAGTGTCGTGGAATTACCTCGCTCTGTAATATCAACATAAGAAAATATGACTTTATTTATTTCTTGCTGAAATTTATCACCTATATCGTTACAAACGTCTTCAATATATTTTTGTGGTAAGTATTGCGCGTCCTCAATTTCTGTTGAAGCAACTACCTTGTCTAATGGGGCACTTTCAGAATGTCCATCCTGCCACTGAATTGTTGCTTGATAGTCACTTGCGTAACATTTTGGCTTTTTTCTAAAACGCGAGGAATTTAGAAAGGATGCATTACCCATTGTGCTACATTTGCATAACAGGCCAATGATATCAGATAGTGCACTCTTACCGCTTCCTTTATTACCGATGATTGCAACTAATCCGGGATTTAAAGGAATGCTAAAATCGAACCATGGAGCCTCTGCATTTTTTGGAGTCGATATAGGGGCAACAGAAATGCTTTGAATTACGGATTTTGCATTTTTTGTCGTTCTGTTTAAAACTGGCGGAATATCCCCAATAAATATACGTTCTGCCGGTTGATATAAGCATTGTTTTAGCCCTTCAAATGTGCAATCTGCTTTTATCCATAAGTTGCTTTTGCACACATAATGTCTTGGATCGTGATTATCTGAGCATATAATTAGCGGACGCTCACCGATGCTGGGAAATACATATTGATGATATGTTTCGATATCCCTTAACCGCCCAATTTCAAAAAAAGAAACGGACTTTGCAATTTCGTCCTTTACAGCATCCTTGTAGGGAACGGCATCTGTTACTTTGATTTCTTGGTCTATGCCATTTGCTTTATTTCCAGCATGGATTGATATTATAGCTGGGTGTTCTTTGACTTTTGCAAAGTCTATAATATCATTAAAATCCCAATATATTTTCTCATCTGAATCAGGAGACTTGGCTTTGCTGCGTCTCATAATCACATCGAAATCTTGTGACAAGTTGTCTAAATTGGATTTTTCTGAAAAAATAAGAATAAGATGTAGATTGTTACTACCTTTATCTGTACGGAGTTCAACACCAGGGAAAAATACTATTTCTGGGGCAAGACTGCGAAGGTGTTCAATTCTTTCTTTATCTATCCGGAAGTGGTCTGTAATGGCAACGGCGGCTACATGGTTATCACGAAGTGATTGACATAAAAGTTCATCGGCATTATTGTTTTTGTATCTATAGTCGTATGAGGAAGCGGTGTGTAGATGTAAGTCCCATTTTTTCCATTCTGAACCAATTGAAGCCATTTTGTGTTCCTCCTAGAAAGAAGTGAATCCGAGTGTTGAATATAGACCTAAATTTACGAAAAAGACAATTGCTATGGTTTTATTATACAGCTTATAAATATAAAATCAAATAGAAAGTAGATGACTTCACGATTTTATGTTTAAGCTGAAAGGTCAAATGGAGAAGTGTATCCATTTTTAGATGCTAGGTTTCTGGCGATGCAGGAACGGTGTGGTCTTTTGCATTTTTACCTCTCCATAGCTCGCACCTTAAGTGGCTATGCGTAACACCATGAGTACGCGCAACTAAGGAGAGCAACTGACTCTTAATCAGTGGGTCCTGGGTTCGAGTCCCCGATGGTGCACCAAACACCGCAAATACAAACCCTGCCGCTTTGGTCTTTTTCCTTTGTGGTACGTTTGGAATTTGCGTCGCCAGGGGTTCCCGCTGGTAGGTTTGCAGTCAAATGCAAAGCAGGGAACAAGCAAAGCCCCCGCAGGTACGCTTCGGCGCACTTGCGGGGGCTTTTTGTTAAATCTCGGTTGTTACCTCAACGGCGGCAATTTTTTCCGCCAGCTGTTTGAGGGGCGTGTCTTCGGTGTATTCGACTTCCAGGCCGTCGGCCAGTTTGTGCAAGGCTTCCAGGCTCATGGTTTCAAGCTGTGCCGTGTCCAGGTGCCCGGTTACGGTGCGCCCTTTGTTTGCGCCCGAAATTTCCGCCTGCATATTGATTGCGGTTTCGTCGGTCATGGTGTCCAGGAATTTGGCCACCTTTTCGCGCAGGCCAGCAGGCAAGGGAAGGCCACAAAGCAGCATATTCTTCATAATGCTGGTAGCTTCATAGAGTACATACACAACGCAGAAGAATTCTGCAAGGCCCAGGCTTTTAATGCCCATTGACGTAAGCACTGCCCTTGTATCGGCGTTTGCCCAGGCCAGCACGTCCATGCCCACCATATCGTCCACAAGGACAAGAAACAGCACAGACAGGACCATGGCAACCTTGCGAATGCCGCCGTCGATGCCCACGCTGGAATTCCACTTCCGATATTTGACGGCGCGCAGGCAGCCCAGGGCGGTGTCCAGCACAACGCACCAAAGTACCAGGCGCACAAAAAGGTTGCCGGTCAGCGTGTGCAAGTAGTTAGAGAAAAGCATATCCATTGTTTAACACTCCTTTACGGTTACGGGAAGGCCCAGGGCTTCGGCCTGCGCCTTAATGGTGTTTTTGTCGCCCGCGCTCATGGGGCCAGCCGTCACCATGTATTCGGTTGCTTTCGGCTGTTCGGCCTGGGCGGTTTTGGTGTAGCCGTTCAGTCCGTTCTTCTCCATAATGGCGGGATAGTCGCGGTAGCAGACGTCGCAGTCCAGGCTATTGCCGAAGCCTGCAATTCCCAGCGCGTTCTTGCTGGAATACTGCCACAAACCATTCTGCACCGTGGCGGTGTCGGTTTTGGTGTAGGCTGCTTCCCACTTGTCGAAGTTGGCAAGGCCCGACAGATTGGTTTTGTTGATGAAGAAGTCGCGGGAACAGTACACGGCGGCATAATAGCCGCCCGCTTCCAGGGTTTCCAGCGCAGCCTTAATAATGGCCGTGTTCTGCGCCTTGCCGCAGTTCAAGTTATATTTTTCGTACTCCACGTCGTAGTAAATGGGGTACGCGAATTTGTGCCCCGACAGCATTTTTACAACCTGCTGGGCGGTGATTCTTGCGGCGGCGGGGCTTGTATCGTAACAGTAGAAGTAAACGCCCACGGGAACGCCGTACTTCTCGCAAGCGGCCAGGTTGTTAAGGAATTGGCCGTCCATGTACAAGCCGCCTTTGCCGTGCCGCGCTGAATATCCCACGCGAAGGATTGCAAAGCCGGGCGACGTTCCGCCGTTCACCCGGCGCAACTCCGAAGCGGTCTTGGCCCAGTCAATAGCGCCCTGGTGGTGCGAAACGTCGATGCCGTAAATTTTCATTTGTTCCACCTTCCTATTTGTCGGCGGCCTGCGTGAAGCGCTCATAACGCGCCAGCAGGGCCGTGTATTCGTCTTTTGTCTTGCTGTCCGCGTGAAGATCAAGCCGCCGCTGCTGCTTTGCTGCAAGGTCCATTGCGTCAATCAGCAGGGCCGCCGTTTCATGCAGCCAGCTTTCAGCTTCCGGCGGTTTCATCTTTGGCGCGCGGGCCGCAGATTGCCAGCGCTTCGTCTTCGGTGATTTTGGGCGGGTCGCTTTCGGTGTACGCCCACACCTGGTCGGCGGTGATTTTGTGCAGCCGGTACAGCAGCCGCGCGGTGGTATAGTATTTGCTCATGTGTGTTAGCCCTCCATGATTGCGACCATAAAATCTTCCATGACGGCCAGGCGTTCCTCGACAGTCGGGGCTTTCTCCTGGCCTTCCCATGCTTCGCCGTACTTCCACCAGCCGGAAAAATCCGCCGCAATGCTTTCCTTGGTTTCCTCTGCGGCGCGGGCAGCCGGCAGCATGAACATAACTTCGTCGGCCAGGTACGCGCTGCCCGGTTCCTGTTCCGGGTCAGTCTCGTCGGGCTGCGCAACGTCTGCCGCGTCCTTGATGTTGTCGTACAGCCGGACAACGGCGTCGCCGTCCGGCAGGCGCTCAAAGACAACGGCAGGCGGCTGGTGGTCCAGCATAATGCTTGCATTTTTCATTGTTGTGTATCCTCTCTTTCTGTCGTGTTGCCCACCCGATTACTTGGCAGGCAAGCGGTTTTATTTTCTCGGTCCGCAGCGTTGTGCTGCATTTCCGGGAATTCGTCTGCGTAAAATATCCGTAGTAACTCGCCAGCTTGTACGCGCGAAAAAGCGGCACCGTGCCGCTTTTGTCAACTTCGCGCCCGGCCCGCAGGTATTGCCGCCGCGCCCGCCGGAAAATGGCCCGGCGCACGGTTGTATAGGTTCGGCGGATAACGAAGCCCACAATATCAAGCCCAGGGCAGCCGCGCGCCGCTGGCCGCGTCAGGTGCCTGCGGCGGTGTTCTTCCTCAATGCTCAAAAAGGCCACTTTGTCGCCGCCCGGTTTGAATGTCAGGCCGAAGGTTTTCAGCGTCCATTTTGCTGCCGTCCTTGCCGCGCTGCGCAGGTCTGCCAGCCTTCGGCCCATTATGGCAACGTCGTCCGCATAGGCCACCAGTGCCACAACAAGGCGTTGCCGCGTGCCCCTGCGCACCTTTTCAAGCGACAGCATATACCGCAAAACGTAGGACATAACCAGGTTAAACAGCCATGCGTCCAAGTAGCCGCCTATAATAAGGCAACCGCGCGGCGACATATTCAGCAGGGCTTCCACCAACAGCAGCAGCCACTTTGCGGCGGGAATTTCTTTTTTCAAAATTCCCATGATTACGCCCGCTTTGGTGTTCTCGTAGGCGTGGCGAATATCCAGCTTGCGGGCATACTTGATTCCCAGCGCCTTGCGGCGAAGGAAGCGCTGCACCTGCCGCCTGCACCCGCTTTGCCCTCGGTGCGGTATGCTTGCGTGTTGGTAGGGCAGAATTCTGGCCCGCAGAAGCGGTTCCAGACCCAGGAAAGCAAGATGGCCGAAGCATTGATGAAATACACAACAATTTGCAACATTCCGGCGTTTCATGCTTATGCCGTCAATGCGGGGCCGTTCCGTTACCGGGTCAAGGTCCAGTGCTTCCGGGTCTCCGTCTTCAAGGTCAAGAATTCGCTGTTCAAGTTCCAGCGCTATTCCGTCCGCGGCTTCCAGCTTTTTAACAACTGCACTTTGCGCTTCGTCGCGCTTTATTTCTGCATTGGAAACATCCCCGTACTTTTCGGCAACCGCGACAAAATCCTGGCGGTGCCATTTCTTCTCGAAGCACTCCAAAACCGCGCGCAAGCACAGGTTATGGGATAGTTCTTTATATCTTTGTTTCATAAAAATACTTACTGATGTGCAAGGGCTTTCGGTTGCCGTGGCCCTTCGTGCAGGGTCTCGGTGTTCTACTACTTGCCCCGCCATGCGCCCGCAGCGCATAGCCCCGCCCGAAACCGGGCGCGGTGTCGGTCTCACATGATTTTAGCTTTCGGCACGGATAACACAACGCAATGCGGCACAGCTTTGGGCTGTGCCTTAAAATTTCAGTAGGCCGGGGAACGCCATTCCAGTTCGAATTCGCCGGGGAATTGTTGCCATTCGCGCAGGCAGCGCCAGCAATGCCAGCATTGTTCAAATTGCCATAACGCCACGGGCAACGGACCCCCGCAGAGCCATTGACAAAAAACGCGGACTTCATGCCCACGGTTTCGCCGCCGCCGGTCTTGTCAGGCAGAAGGCTCTCGGTGCTGTCGTTCTGCATCGAAAGTTCGTAGTTCCAGGCGTTCACGCTGGTAAAGGTCTTTTCTGCGACTTTCACATGGTTGGCCGTCACGCTGCCGGCTTCTTTCTCCGAATCGCGGCAGGCCATAGCGGTATATGTCACGCCGCCGTCCACGGTTGTGACGTTCCACAGCGGGTCAAGGCCGATAACGTAGGCACCGTTCAGCATTTCAACGCCAGCCCAACGGCACGGGTATTTGCCGTTCGTCAGGCTGCCGGGTGCGCCGTCGCTATGGCCAGGCAGGGCTTCCGTTGCGCCGCTGTGCCAGGGCATAGAGCTGATATAGGCAGTTTCGGGCACGTCGAAGCTGTCCGCAACGTCCAAATTTACCGCCGAATAGTCGGTGCCGCCGACGGTAACGGTTTCAATGCTCTTAACTTTCACCTTGTCGGCAATGTCACGCATCCATGTATTGTAGCGGTCTACGCTGCTGTTGCTGCCCTTGTCGCCCACAGAAACGGTGCTGCCGACAATGAAGCCCGAAGCCTGGGAAGCAGTCAGCAGCACACGCTTCACGCCGGTTTCGGCGGCTGCAACCTTATATTGCAGGCTGTAGCTGGTGCAGCCTTCCAAAATGCGGCTATTTTCAAGGTTGAAATGGCGCAGCTGCCACATATCCAGCATATACAGGCTGTCACAGTCGCCCCACACAGAATCGTAAGCAGTTTGCTTGCGGGCCAGGGCCAGACCCGTGACCGCGCTGTTGAAGTTCGCCACGGGCAGGCCCGCGCCGCTTGTAAGTGCGCCCTTTGCGTTCAAGCCGCCGGGGAAGGTAGCGTGCCAGGTCATTGCGCGGCGCTTGCCGTTGGGGGCCACGTTCTCGGCGTAGGGCGTGAAGCCGTCGGCCAGGGTGCTGCGCCAGCTTTTCGCCAGGTAGCTGCCGTCGTCGATAACGCGGCGCAGCAGGGCAGGGGCGAAGGTGTAGACGGGTGCCAGCGTGCCGGTGATGTCAAATTCTTCTTCGCCTTCAATGGCAAGAACGTCCATAGTGCCATCGGCCAGGCTTACGGCGTTGGCACGAACGTACCAGGTCATACGGTCTTCCGCCGCCCAGTCTTCCGGGTTTGTGCTGTCGGTTGCCAAGGCTGCCGCGCTCTTTCCTGCAAGATCGTCCGCCGGGGTGCCCGCCGGGTTGGTGGACACGGCAGGGCTGGGAAATTTCACGGTGTAGGTTTTGTCGGTTTGCAGCATGGTAAAGAAGCGCAGCAGGCGCTTGTATTTGCTGTCGTTCGACGCGGCAGACAGCGGCCACCAGGCGGAAAAAATCTCCGTCGTGTTCGTGTCGTCCAGCAGGGCCTTGAAGGTTGCGTCGGTGTATTCCGGGCCAGCGCTGCCCGCCGCGATTGCTTGCAGCAGGTTGGCAACGCGCAGCTGGGTTTCCTCGGTTGCAATGTGCCGTATTCAGTAAGTCCCATAGTTCTTTCCTTTCTGTTATTCCTCATAGAGAAAAACGGTTAAAATATTCTTTTCGTTGTAGCCGATAAGGTATTGCGCAGCTTTGGCGTACCCTTCCACTTTGGCCGCGTCGGTGCTTACCTTGTCGGCTTTGGCGGTTACGTCGGTTTGGATTTTCTGCATTTGTTGCAGTTTGTCGTTTACGCCTTCGTCAATAACCTTTTTCGCGTCCGCTGCTGCCTGCGCCGCCGCGTCCTTGGCTTCCTGCGCACTCTTGGCCGCAGCGCTTGCAGACGCAGCCGCCGCAGTCTTGGCCGCTTCGGTTTCGGCAAGAAGCTGCTGTATGGTCTTGTATTCGTTGGTGCTTTCAATCTTGTTTTCCGGGTTTGCGCATTCTTCAACGTTGATTTGCCACTTTTCCGTTTTCAGCGTGTCAGCCCCGCGCACGACTTCAATTTCGGCGGAAACAATGCCACGCACGGCAAGCATCTGTTGGGTAAGAGTGATATAGGCGACATTACCGGCCACTTCCGTGGCGGGGTTGTACACGCTTTTGCCGTCCGGCTTTTTGGCGCTTACGTTCACGGCATAGCCGCCGGGGACCTTATAGGCTTTCCCGTCGTTATACAGTGACACGGCCACAACACGCATATTGTTGTCGCCTTGCTTTGCAAAGACGCGCGGCGGGATTCCGGCCCGCGCAAAATCAAGGTTGATTTTTTGAAGGATCTGCTGTTCTTCCATTTTCTCACCCCCCTTTTAAGCGTTTGCGCCAAGGACCCATTTAGAAATTGCAGAATCCCAATACCACTGCACTTTGTAGCCGTTTATGTTGTCAACGTCCAACCTTCGCAGCCCGCCTTCTGCATACAAGGTCTTTCCCCATCCTGTGCCACTCAGCCATACTCCAGGGGTGTCCAAAGAATTTAGTACGTCAACGCGCGACGCTTTTATCCAGGTTTCCGGGGGGCTTATGCCGTAGTTCCAGGACAGGAAGCCTATGCTGTCCCAGTTATCGCCGTTCTTCTTTTGGCAAGCGATATTTCCCGAATCGAAGAAAACGCGGTATGTTCCCGTTGAATTCGTCCGTTCAAGGGTGGAAAAGGACCCGCGCAGCACGGCATTTCCTGTGTTAAGGTCAAAATAGCTCTTCCCGTCAACGCTGGCAATTCTTCCGGCGGCGATATACTGCGCATTGATGTACAGTTTGCCGTCGCTCATGTACAGCCCTTGCAGCTGCCCGTTGTTTGTCAGCCGGTTAAAAACTTCCTGCTGTGTAAGCGCCGGGGCAGTGGCGGCCAGGGTGGTGTCTTCCGGGGCAGGGGTCCATGCGGTTGCGATTCCGCCCGGTTCAACCTTCGGATTTTTGTAGATGATTGCGCCGGTTGCGCCTTGAAAAAATACCTTGAAAATAGCCGCCGTTACTTCCTTGTCCTGCACGGTTGCGGTTGCGGTAACGCGGGCGAAGTCGTCCATTGCCGCCGTTCCCAGGGCCTTGAAGTCGTTGCGCGGCGCTCCGATGTATTGCTTTGTTCCGTCCGCGAAAGTGATTTCAAGGCGGCCCAGGCCGCCAGGCGTGCCGCTGTAGCTCTCTGCGTAAGTTATCGCTTCGGTAATTTTGTAGTCATAGGAAACCGTTATTTTCCTGTTTCGCAGGCTTTGGATTCCGTACTCGGTCAGCTGCCTTGTTGCGCTGCGCGCGCTGTTTCCATCGGTCAGTGTTATTTTTACCTGATTTCCCGTAAAGTCGAATCCTGTATACGTCGAAGTTACGCCGATATACGCCGAATTAGAAATCAGGTTTCGCCCGGCTTCGGCGGCCTGCGCCGTGTAGTCTGCCGCGCTGGCCCAGTCGCTTGCGGCAAATGCTGCGCCGCCGGCCTTGGCAGTTGTACACACCAGCAGTTCGCCCGCGTCGCCTTGTGTCCACAGGTCGCCCACGTCATACGGGGGCGCAGGCGTAGAAATGAAGGTGCGGCGCTTGCCGTCGGCGGTGTCCTTGGCCTGCTTGGCCGCTGCAAGGGCTGCGGACACGTCCGCGTCTTGCAGAAGCGCCCAGGCCCATGCGTCGCCGTCCTTTGCCCAGCGGTATGCTTTGCCGCTGGCCGGGTCGGTGTTGTAGAACAGATCGCCTTCGTGGGCCTTGCGGTCTTCCTCTGTTTTCCAACCGCTTGCGGGTTCGTTCTTTGCCGTAGGGTCGTAGGGGTAAAACCAGGTTTCCGTTTTCCCGTCAATCTGCTGGCCCAGTCCTTCCAGCTGTTCGTTTACGGTGTCGGCGTAGTCCTTCAGCATTGCTTCGGCAGCTTTGGTGTAGTTGGCCGCGTCCGTCCAATCGTCCGCGCTGTACAGTTGGCTGCCGGTCTTTTTCTTGATGCAGGCCAGCAGTGCGCCGTCCTTTCCCTGCGCCCACAGGTCGCCCACGTCATACGGGGGCACGGGCGTGGAAATGAAGGTGCGGCGCTTGCCGTCGGCGGTGTCCTGGGCGGTCTTGGCATTCGCAAGGGCTTTTGCGATGTCGGTATCTTCCAGCAACAGCCATTGCCAAACGTCGCCCACAATGGCCCAGCGGTATGCTTTGCCGCTGGCCTGGTCGGTATTGTAGAACAGATCGCCCGCATGGGCTTCCCGTTCCGTTTCCGTCGTCCAGTCGCTTGCTGGTTTGTTTTTTGCCGTCGGTGCATAGGGGTAAAACCAGGTTGTAATATTGCCGTCAATTTGGCCCTGCAAGTCCTGCACTGTCTTTTCAACGGCGGCCTGGTATTCTTTTAGGTCTGCTGCTGCGGCTTCCTTGGCGGCCTTCTCTGCCGCCGCTGCGGCTTCCTTGGCCTGTTCCGCCGCAATCTGTTCCGGGGTCTTGCCGGAAACTTGCAGGCTGGTGAAATTCGCGTCCAGTGTGCCCGCGTCCAGGTCCAGCTTGAAAACTTTCCCCGTTTTGTCTTGCAGCACGCCCGCGCGCAGCAGATTGGCCGACAGCGTGCCGGTTGTGATGTAGTCGGCAACGATTTGCCCGTCCTGGGTCATCGCCAGCCCGTAGGTGCCATTATAGCCCGTTGACGAGTAGCCCAGGCCCGACTTGTTGAAGCGCCACACTTTCGTTGCTTCCTCAATGGTCGGCTTATCCATAATAAGCAGTTCATAAGGCTGGCCGTCGGCATTGCGCCGCAAAACAACATAGCCGCCCTTGTTGCCGGTTATCCAGGCCGAAGCGTTGGCCGCAGCGGCTTCAAGGTCGCTGGTGTCTGCCTTCGCGTTTATGGCCTTGTCCTGGGCTACGATGGTGTCCGCCAGGTTAGTGCTTGCTTCGCCCAGCGTAATGCTTTCATAGCGCCCGGCCAGCACGTCATAAACGGTCTGCACAACCTTGGCCCGCGCATTTACGCCCAGCTTTTCAAAACGCACTGTTGCAATATCGCACAGGTTTAAGCGTTCCGCCGGGGCAATGGCCTTGTATTCCTCGGTCTGCCACAGGGGCACAAAAGACACTTTCAGCGATACGGACGGCACGCCTATGCCTTCCTTTTTGACGTATTCCGAAGCATAAGCGCGCAGCTGTTCGACGCTCGGTGTTTCCTGCCACTCTTGTGAACAGTCCAGCGGGACCGTTCGCGGGTAGGGGAAGTTATGCGCCGACGCGCTGGAAACTACTTTTTCCGGCAATTCCAGCACGTTGCCGTCGGTGTCCTTGTAATAGGGGTAAACCCCCGTTATCGTGTTTTCGATGCTTTCTTCCTGGTCGATGTCAGTCAGGTTTTTGCCGTAGGCGATAACCACCCCGCTGTCGGTTCCGCGTGCCTTGTGCAGCTTCACCGTGTAGCGGTCAAATTCGTATTCGCCGCCGTACACGTCCAGCACCGACCCGGCCACGCCACCCAGCAGGGAACGCGCCGACGCCGGTTCCTTTACGGTGAAGGTTGCAACGGTTTCCTTGTCGGTCCAGAAGTCGAAGGGGCACGGCTCCACGGCGTTGGTTTTAAGCCCTTGCAGGGCCGCCGCGCAGCTGCCTGCCGTAAACGGCGAAACAGGGATATGCGACAGCTGGTAACTTATGTGCTTGGCGCGCACGGTCACAACGCCCGAAAGCGGGGTGCTTTTGCCGTACACACGGAAGGGCTGCGGTTCGCTGCTGTCGTTCGGCGGGGCAAAAATAATGCTGCCGTGTTTCAGTTCGTCGAACAGCACGCCCGTGACCGGGTATTCCATCGACAGTTCAAACGCGCCGTTTCGGTTTTCCTCGACGGTGCAGGCCAGCGCGTCGGACAGCGGCCCCAGGCCGTTGCTTTCAAAGTTGGTTTCGTTTTCAGGGTACAGTCTCGGCTTCAAAGGGTCCACCACCTCGGTTCTATTTGTACGCGGTCAATTCCGCCTTCCCACGAAACGCCCGTGCTGCCTTCCAGCGTGGGAAATTCAGCCACGGAAACAGCGCTGTTTTTGTTCGCGGTTTCCCGCCGGGCCGTTTCGTTTTCACAGTCAAGCGTTATATAGTCCGCCAGTTCCAAAATGCGGCATTGTGTTCCGCCCACGGTCAGAACGCCGGGGCCGGTGCCGTAAACGGTAATAATGGGCTTTGCTGGTTGGTTGGTCGGGTTCAGCAGGGTTGTGCTTTCGCGCAAGTCCAGCGTTTCAAAGCCGGACGCAAGCCAAAACTGCGGTTTGCAGTCAAATGCAATTTCCAGTTTCCCGGCCTGCTCGACAATGCTTTCCACCGAATAGCTGCCCTGCACCCGCGCTTCGCGGAAGCGGTCCGGGTCGTAGGTGTTGCGCAGCTGCTTGTATGCGGGGCCGGATTTCAAAAACTGGACAGCCCGCGCAACCGTAGTGCGGTAGGGGACGCCGTCTTCCGGCAGAATCGCGCAGCTGTATTTTACAGTTACGTTTTTATACCTGCCGTTGTCGATAATCACGTCCCCCGAACGTCCGGGCACTTCCTTGCGCTCGATGTCCCTTTCTGCGACAACGTGGTCAGGCGGGGCCAGCATTATAAGGCCGTAGGCTTCGGCGCTTTCCGCGTCCAGATAGAACGTGTTAATCACTCAAAAGCCCCCCGTTTCTTTTCCACTTCGCGGCGCACCTCAATGCCCACGCGGCGGGCAATCTCTTTAATGTCTTCGGATCCGCCGTTCTCGAATCGTTCAATGTTCAGCTGGATAACCAGGCCGCTGGCCGTGTTGTTCATGTACCGCGACAGAATCCCGTCCAGATGGTCGTAAAAATCGGACAACGGCAGAACGGCTTCCTGGCCTGCTTCGCCGCCGCCCAAAAGGTTGCCGCCCATCTGCCCGAAAATCTGCGCGCCGGACAAAATGCCGCCTTCTTTGTACCAGTTAATACCGAAGCTGGGCACACTGGGCGGGTTTAGGGAAAAGCGCCCGGAAATATACGGGTGCGGAAGTTGCAGGTGCGGCAAGGACCAGCTAAAATTGAAAAAGCCTTTAATGTTTTCAATGGCATTGTGTACGCTGTTTTTTGCGCCCTCAATGCGGCTTGAAATTCCATTTTTGATTCCGTCGAAGGTGGAAAGAACGTTGTTTTTCGCGTCCACAACCGTGCTTTTGACGGAAGAAAAAAGGTTAATCCAAAAATTGCGGAAACCTTCGCACTTGTTCCACAGCAGCACAAACGCGGCCACAATGGCCGCAATGGCTGCAATAACAATAGATATAGGATTTGCCAGCATAAGCGCCCACAGGCCCGACAGCGCGGGCATTATGGTGCCTGTAATAAGTGCCCCCAGGCCCGACAGCGCGGTCATTATTGCGCCTGTAATAAGCGCCCACAGGCCCGACAGCGCGGGCATTATGGTGCCTGTAATAAGCGGCACAACCGTGCCGCCCACAAAGCCCACAAGGCTGCCCACGCCCGTGGTAATGGTTCCCACAGCTGTAATTACCTTGCCGATAATCACAAGGGCCGGACCGATTGCAGCCACAATCAGACCAATGGTAACAATGGCTTGCTTTTGGCCGTCGTCCATTCCGTCCAGCTTTTCCTTCGCGTTTCGGATATATTCGGCCAGCTTTTGAAGGGCGGGGGCCAGCATTGCGCTGATTGTTTGCCCGAATTCAAGCCCCGCGTTTTTGATTTGGTTTATTGCAACCTCGGTTTTGTGGCCGCTGGTTTCCAGGTTTCCCAGCGCGTCGCTTGTGGCCGTTGTGCTCCCTTGAATTTCTTCAACTGCGCCGTTGAATTTTTCGGCATTGTCCCACAAAATGTTCGCGGCTTTTCCGGCTTCGGCACTGGAAAACATATTGTTTATGCTTGTGCCGCTTGCGGCGGCCTGTTCATCAAGAACGCTTAGAACGTCGGACAAAGACCAGCCCTGTTCCATCGCTTCGGCCATTGTCAGGCCGCCTTCTTTGATGTGTTCCGTTCCTGCCGCAAACGCATTCGCCGCAGTAGAGCCTTGCTTCCCCAATTCGTTAAGCATACTGTTCAAGTATGTTGTGGTTTCAGCGGTAGCAACGCCGTTAGAAGTCATTACCGCATAGGCTCCGCACAATTCGTCCAGGTTTACGCCTGTGCTTTTCGCTGTCGGGATAACCTTGCCCATGCTGCTGGAAAGTTCGGCAACCGTGGTTTTGCCCAGGTTTTGCGTCATGATAAGGTCGTTAGAAACCTTGTCGACTTCCGATGCTTCCAGCCCGTATGCGTTCATAATCGTGGACAAAACGTCCAGCGCGTCGCCTGTCTCTGCAAAGCCGGCCCTTGCAAGGTCTGTTGCCTTCGATACAAAGTTTACAGCGTCGCCGGTCTTTTGCCCGGCGCTGATTGCGTTGTATACGTTCTCCGCAATTTCTCCGGCTTCCACGCCGGTGCTGTCGGACAACTGCTTGATTTGCTTTTCAAGGTCGGAAATAGGCACTTCCGTGGTGTCTGCAATGGTCGAAACTTTGGCCATCCCGTCTTCAAAGTCCCAGGCCATTTTTGTAAGCGCTGTGCCCGTCGCTGCGGCCACGCCGGAAACGGGCATGAGCTTTTTCCCGACTCCCTCTACCTTGCCGCCGTATTCCTCGATTTTCGCGCCGGCTTCCTTTATGGCCTGGGCGGCAGCGGTGCCGAAGTCTTTCTGCGCTTTTTCCAGGTCTTCAAGGTGCTGCTTGGCTTTTTGCAGTTTATTTTGATATTCCAGCCACGCGCCCCGGTCAATGTCGCCGTTGGCGTACTGGTCCGAAACCTGTTTCTGTACGCCTTCCAGGGTTTCCAATTCCTTGCGCGCGGCGGCTACGCTTTCGGAAAGAATTTTCTGCTTTTCGTTCAGCAGTTCGGTGTTTCCGGGATCCAGTTTCAGCGCCTTGTTGATTTCCTTCAAGTTGCTGGACAGGGCCGTGGAAGTCTTTGTAACGTCCTTTAAGGCGTTTGCAAGGCCGGTTGTTTTGCCGTTGATTTCAACGGTAATGCCTTTTAATGTTTTGGCTGCCATCGTCAATTCCCCCTTTCTCCGTATTTTGCTTTCAGTTTTTCGGTCTCCGGCTCCGTCTGTGTGATTCTCCACGCATTGCGCAGCCATTTCCTGCCCGTTTCCGTCTGCGCCCGGTTGTATATCACACCGTCGCGCAGAAGCGCCCAGAATGTAATAATGTCCAGGTCATAGACGGCAGGCAGAGGAATGCCCGCGTATTCGGAAACCAGCTTTTCGCTTGCGCTGCACAGCGCAAACGGCACCCCCTCTCCGTCCGTTTCTGGGTAAGAGGGGGGCGTTAGTTTGGGTCGTTCTTCTTTTCGTTAGAAAGCCAGCTGACAAAATCCAGAACGAAACCAGCCAGCTGGTCCATGTCCATCCACTCCATAACCGTGTCCGCAGTAATTTTGCGGCGTTCCTTGTTTTTGGCGATAACACGGGCCACGACTTCCGCCGCTTCCTTCGGCGTAGAATCCGGGCGGGACAGGTCGTTCATGCGGTTAAGGGTTTTCAGCTTCGGCGGCTCAATGTGAAGCACCTGCTTGTTGTCGGGTGCCTGGAATTCATAGTAGCGTTTTTTTACGCCCGAAAGCACAAACATACTTTTGCCCCCTCTCCGTTAGGTTGCGTTCTCGGTCAGTTCGTCGTCCATGATAACCAGGGTGCCGTCGCTGTCCAGGCTCTGCGCGGTCACCTCTGCGTCCACCTGCGTGGGGTTGTCATTCTGGAAGGCAATGCTGATGGTGCCGCTGTTCTTGCCCGTCACGGTAATGCGCAGCTTGCGCCCGTCGTCGCGGGTGTGGACGAAGCGGTACAGGTAGCGCTTGCCGGTCTTGTTGGCAAGGCCGCCCAGCTTGTAAGTGCGGTGCTTGTGCTGGCCGCTTTTCCCGGTCTCGGTCACGCGGGCGGTTTCGATAAGCGCCTGCAGGTAGGCGGGGGACCAGGTGATAAGGCCAGTTTTGAGTTTCACGTCTTCCTCGGTGACGATGGTTTTAGAAACGCGGCCCTTGTCGTCCTTCACGGTCTGGCTGGTCGCCGTGTATTCCAGCGTTGCGCCGCCCTTGATGTTGCCCGCGCGGTTGTCGTCGGTCTCGATGGTTGCGTCTTCGGGCACAGCGTCGTTAAACTCGACGATATACAGGTCGCCGCTGCCAAGGATAATGTTTTCGCTGTTGTCGATCTCTTTCATGTGTGTACCTCTCTCGTTGTGAATGAAAAAAGTGTTTGATAGGGGGTGCCGTCGGGGAAGTGGTCTACGTTCACGGGGCCGCAGCCTTGCAGGGCGGCCAGGATTTTGCATTCAAGTGCAAAGTCTTTGTTTTTTGTAAAAAGGGCAACGGCCCAGGTAAGCGTTTTAATTCTCACGCGGCCCAGGTCGTCGCCGTCTTCCACTTCGTCCGCGCGGACAACGTGATAGGGAAGCGGCACAGGTGCGCCGTTCGCTGGCACAACCTTTTCCGCTTCCTGCCGGATCCCGGTTTCAGCAAGCCGGGCAAGTATGGTGCTTCTTTTCATTTGGTCGCTTCCTCGCACTCGGTAACGAATTCTTGCTGCCACTTTTCCGCCGGGCGGTCAATGTGCGGGTAGGCCGGGGCGGGGGCAGGGCCTTTGTGGCCGTTCTGCAAAAGGTGTGTAAGCTGGTAATGAGCTTTGTTGTACACGGTGTACGCCTTCGCGCCGCGTGCGTTCGCGCCTGTCTGCTTGGAAGTCCAGTCTTTTGCGTATGCGCCCGTCCGCTTCGGGGCGGTGCCGCGCAGTTCCTTGGCAAGTCCCTTTGCGCACTTCTCGGCAGCTTCGTCCACGGCTTCGGCCACGCCGTTGGCGTAGGTCCTTAGTGTCGCGGCCAGAGCCGCCGAAAAATCAAAATCGGCCACCGCCGCCCACCTCCGTGTCGTCGAAGTCGAGCAGAAGTTCCGGCTGCTCCAGTGTCAGGTCCGTACATTCGGGCAGCGTGTCCTTGATGATCTGCGTTTGCGCAATTCCGTACTGTTTTCCGCTGATAACTACAAAAGCGCCACGCTCCACCTGGTCGGCGCGCGGTATACGGATAAGGCGTTCAACCTTGTGGCCTGCCTGTTCCGCTTCGTAGTTCCGCCGGGTGCCGATAATGCGGTCTTGGAAGCGCATATTTTTGATTACCGGTACAGGCCGCTGCTTGTCGTCAAGCCGCCACACACTGCAAAGCCCATCAAGAAAAGTTTCAAATTTGATTTTATTCTTTGCCACAGCCGAAGCCCTCCCGAAACCGAAGCATATTTAATTCGCCGCTGTATTCTTCGATGAAGTCGGCGCGTTTGCTATTCGCAAAGTACCAGGCCGCCGTTATAAGCAACTGGCGAAGTTCCCCGCTTTCAAACGAAAGCCCTGGGCTTCCGGCAGTATCGCGCAGGTAGTCCAGGGCTTCTTCTATGGCGTTTTTTGTGTTGCGTTCGGTTTTTTCGTCAGGCTCCCACGTTATGTTCATGCGGTTAAGTACAGCCTGGTACAGCTGGTCGCTTACCTGCGCTGCGGTCTCCGCTGTTTCGTTCATGGTAGGCCCTCCGCGTTATCAGCTTTCCGCTTTGGTTACGACAGGGGCGACAACCTGCACCAGCGTGGCGGGGTTGGTGTCAAGGGCGGAAATGTCCAGCAGGACGAAGGCGTAAGCGTCCAAGGGGCGGGCGTTGCCCTGCAACTTGGCTTTGTAGGCGCGCTCGTCCTCGAAGAAGCGCACGCTGTCGTCCTGCACGATGGTGCCGTCCTTGCCGGTTGCGCCCAGGCCCGCGAAGTAGCGGGACGCAATGCCCAGCACGGCCTTGCCGCTTTCCAGGGCAGCGGTCTGCATAGTCTCTGCGGGAATGGGTAGAATGTCGTGCGCCCAGGTGCCGTCGGGGCGGCGGAAGGAAGTGGCGGGCATAATCTTCTGCCAGTAGTCAAACGGGTTGCACAGGAAGATCAGGTCGCCGGGGTCGATGGCGCGGGCCTTGGTAGCGTCCACAGGGTCGCGGGCCAGCTTCGCCACGATGTTGCCCAGGGGCGCGGGGTCCAGCTTATCCAGCTTGACGGCGGTCATACGCGGGTAGGCACCGCCCACGACGCTGGCGGTGTCGGAAATATCGCGGGTCATGCCGATGGGCTTTCCGTTGCCGTCGCCGTCCACAATGGCGCTTTCCAGGGCCATTGCAATGCTTTCCGACAGGCTCTCGCGGACGTACTGGTCAAGGTACTGCGGCCCCAGATCAACAAGGTCCTGGCTGATACACATAAACACGGACAACTTCAGCAGGGTCATGTTGAAGTCTTTCAGCGCGCCGGTCAGTTCCTTGCTGATCTTGTCGGTGATGTTGCCCCAGGTCGCAGCGGAAGCGGGGGCGGCATTGACGACGAAGCGGGTCAGGTAGCTGGTGTTTACGAAGCTGATACGGTCCAACAGGGGGTGTTCCTTCTTGATGGTGCCGATAACGCCGTCGATCACAGTTTCGGGCATGGCAACCTTGAAGTTGGTAATGGCCATCTTGGGATCGCCCGACTTGACACACTTGCCCAGCTCGGTGTAGTAGTTCATTTCCGCGCTGGTAAGCACATGAACGCCACGGGCGGCCATGATGGCAGTGTCCTGGTTGCGTTCGTCGGCTTCCTGCTGGGCCTGCTGCAGAACGGCTTCCTCGATGTCGCCGCAGAAGGTTGCCAGGGCCTCGGTCATTTTGGTTTCGTCGCCGGTCTGGAAGGCGGCGGCCAGCGTCGCAGCGTTCGCCTTCTTTGCGTTTGCGATAAGATCTTTGCTTCTCATGTTGTTTTTTACTCCTTTGTCATGGATTCCAGCAGCATAAAAATTGCGCTGGTCTTTTTCCCTTCGGCGGCTTCCGCCGGGGAAGCGTGGGAAGGTTCCGCCGGGGGCGGCGGGGCGGTTTCGGGGGCTTTGGCGGCAGGCATGAAACTGGGCATTGCTTTTTCAAGCTGCATTTGCGGGGCGGCTTCCATCGCGGCGCGGTATTGCCGAATTGCTTCGTCAAGGTCTGCGTCCGTGTCGGCGTATTCGTCGGCCAGGCCGTACTCCATGCAGTCTTCGGCAGTCAGCCAGGTTTCCGCGTTCAGCAGTTCCGACAGTTTGTCGGCGGGCAGCTTGTCGCCCGCCTTGTTCATGTAGGATTGAATTGCCGCCAGGTTGATAACTTCCAGGTCGTCGGCAGCCTTGCGCAGCTGTGTTGCGTTGCCGTAGGCCGGACCGGCGGCGTTGTGTACCATCATGCAGGTGTTGCGCGGCATAATGATTTTGTCCGCCGCCATAGCAATGACAGAAGCCGCAGAAGCGGCGTATCCGTCAATGTATGCCACAACAGTGGCGGGGCAGCGGCGCAGGGTGCTGTAAATTCCCAGCGCTTCCTTTACGCTGCCGCCCACACTGTTGATATACAGGTTCACGGTGTCGCCAGCCGCCGCGCCGTTCAGGTTATCGACGAAGTAGCGCTGGCTTGTCTTGCTTTCCACGGTGGTTTCCTCGCCGGTGTACCAGTTCCGCGTTTTTTGGTCGGGGGCGATAGTGTCCACCAGCCAAAAATTGAACGCCTTCCCAGTCGTTCCGGCCTGCATAACTGCTTCCATTCCGATTCTCATTTTTTACTTCTCACCTCCTTTCGGTGCCGCAGCCTGCGGCTGTACTTTTTCCATGTTTTTGGTGCGGTTGTATTCGCTTGCCCACCTTTCGGGGATCGGGTCGTCTTCAAACTTTTCGCGCAGTTCGTTGACGCTATAAAGCGCGTCCTGCACCAGCTTGTCGGCCTGCGCCGCCGCGTCGAAAACGTCCACAAGACGAATGTGCGTAGTGTCAACCATCATCTTCCAGCCGTTCAGCACGTCCTTGCCGTAGGCTTTTCGGTTGATTTCGGTTTCAATCAGCCGCAGCGGCGGCTTTACGCCGAAGGACAGCGTGCTGCGGATAGCTTCGTCAATGTTTGTAACTTCGCCGCGCAGCAGACTGGGTGCGACGTGGTAGACGTTGCAGGCGCGGTCTTGGGCCTGTTTGATAAGGCTGTCCAGGTCGCTTATTTCGTTTGCACCCTTCTGCGTGGCCGCGCCGTCCTGCGGGACGTAGTGGAAGCCATCAAGCAGGGGAAGCACGGCGTTCTTGTTTTCAAAAAACGTTTTGAATCGCTCGTTCATCAGCTTGTCCAGATCGGTTTCAAACGTCTTTTTGCCACGGGCCTGGCCGGAAATTTCCAGTATGCCGCTGCGCCCGCCCGACTTCTTGTACTTGTCCAGCGCTTCCTTCATCGCTTCGCTGTACAGGCCGCGCAGGTTTGCCAGCAGTGCGGCAGCGTCCTGGTTTGCAAGCCGGAAATAAAATACGTCCGGCTCCGTAAGCGTGTAGGAAAGCGTTAAATTGTTGCAGGTAACGCCGGTATAAACGCACGGGCGGAAGGCGTACTCGGTTCGTGTGAAGCTGTCGGCCAGGTACAGCGCGCCGCCGCGCTCGAAAACCAGCGCTTCGTTGAAGCGCAGCAGGCGGGCCACAAGCAGGCGCTTGAATTCCGCAGCGTTTTGGTTTTGGTTCGGCTCCACGTTGAAGCTGTACCAGTCTTCGCCCTTCTTACGCTCTCCGGCCTGGTAGGTGCGCCACTCGCACAAGGAAGCTGCCGAAGCAATCAGGTCAATGGTCGAAAAAATAGCCAGTTCTTCGACATTCAACCGCTGCTCTGCGGTTGCACCTTGCAGGACGATGTTTCCCGAAGCGTCGCGCGGGGCCAGGTCCAGCAAACTGCTTACAAAGTTTGCAAATTTCAATATTTCACCCCCTTTCCGTTGGCTTAGTAGGTGTAAACGTCCGGTAGGTCGGCGGAAGAATAGTCCGCCGCCTGCATTTCGTCCTGCTTGATAACGGCAGCCACGAAGGCCGCAACCATTGCCATAAAGCCGTCCGTTTTCCGGCTCTTAGGCTCATACTTTCCAAACGATATATTGCCGCGCTTGTCGATAAGGCGGCAGGCGTTGTTCGTGTACCAGCGCATTAGCATACTGTCGCCCCAAACAATGCGTTGGCTTGTAAACGCGCTTGTAATGATGGGCGCAACCTGGGATTGTTCCGGCGTGTATGTTAGCTTTACGTTGCCGGTGCGCTTGTCGGTGCTGAATCCCGCCGAAGCGAAGGCTTTTGACAGCAGGGTATAGCGGTAATGGTCAATGCCGCCCAGCAACAAATTGTATTTTTCGCTTTGTTCTACTATCCAGTTGACCGGCGTTTCCGGGTCGATCTCTGGCGCGTCTACCATCGTTAATTCTCCCCGCGCTTCGGCTTCGGCAAGCGGAAACTGGATCCGCGAAAGTGTCTTGCTTTGTGCGCAAACCCATGTGTGCGTTATCCAGTAATAAGTTCCCTGGATTTCCCACAGCACGCCAGCGGCAACAAAGTCCTGTGTGCTGGCGTAGTCAACGCCCCAAACCGCCGGGTGCGTTTCCAGGCCGATTCCTTCCGGGATAGGCCGGGAAGCTGCAAGAATATTTTCCCAGCTGGTGACTTCGGCTTCCTTGTCGCCCTGCGGGCGGTTCATGCGTTTGGTTGCGAAAGCGCCGTGCCCCGCCGGGTCTTCCTTGTATTCCTCAAATTCAAGTTTGATTTCTTCCAGCAGTTCGGTGCGTGCTGGGTCGTACAAAGACGGGTTTGCCTTGCCCCACATTTCCGGCTGCATTATTTCCGCGTCACTGTCCAGGCGGCATATAAAATACAGCCAGCCGCTGTCCGGGGTGTTGCCTTCAAGGACTTTTTCGGCCCTGGCCGTGTACTTGTCCAGCGGGCCGTCGCGCACGTCGCCTTGTGTGGTTATGAACGTGCGGCGGGGAAGGCGGCGCTTGCCCAGGCCGCCCACCGCAACGTCGATTAGTTTAGAATTTTCGTAGGCGTGCAGTTCGTCAAAGTCTACCTTGCCGGGCCGCCCGCCGTCTTTGGTCTTTGGGGCGCTGGTGTGGTATTTTATCCGGCTCATGGTCGCCTTGTTGACAATTTCTTCTTTTGTCCAGGTAAAGAATTTTTGAAAATAAGGCTTGTTACCGTCCAGCAATTCGTATATGTCGTCGAAGGTTGCGCGGGCCTGGTCTTCCGCCGTGGCGAAAATGTCAATGTTGTAATGCTTTACCCCGTTTATGGGGGTGACAAGTGCAAAATCTTCATAGGCCAGGTAGCCGTTTTTTCCAGCGCCGCGTCCAACCTCAATAAACAGAATAGGCCAGCGCAGTGCGCCGCTTTCTGTGTAGGTGCAGTTATGCAGCGCAAAAACAAATTCTTCCCATGGTAAAAGTTTGTATTCAAAATATTTTTGCAGGCCCATATAACGTTCCAGCTGTTCGTCGTCAACGTGTATTTTCTCATTCTCAAACGCAGCCTTTACACGCTTGATAAGCAGCAGCTGTTCGCGGCACATCGGTATTTCGCCGCTTTCCACAATGTCAATATAGGCTTGTATTCTTGGATTCATCCCAGGTCGCCGCTTCCGTCGGTTTCTGGCGGCCTGCAAGTTGCCGTTGTCAGCCCCATTTCGCGCAAGATGTGAAGCATACGCTGGTTATACAGGGCGGCGGCCTTTATAGCGGGGTTTTCCTTGTCGTATTCTTTACCGGCTGCGCTTACTGCGGTGACGGTCAAGCCCTGTTTTTTTACAGCGGCCTGCATTTTCCTCTCCATGCCGAAGAAAAAAATATAATCGTCCAAAAGTTCTTGATAGTGCAGAAGATCGGCTCCGCAGTCCTTCAGCTGTTTTTCCAGGCTTGCCCGGATTTCCTTTTCCTTCTTCGTCAATTTCTGCACCCTCTTTCCAAAAATGCGTGATTTTTTCGGCTTTTTGCAGCACCCCCTAAAAATTGCGGATATAAGGTACCCGCGCACGGGCGTATTTGTTGGCGGCCTTTTGCTGGCCCATTTTTTCCTCGCGCGCGCGACCTCGCGGCTTTGTCGGGGCTGTTCCTCGGTCTCCGTCCGCCGGGGGATTTTGATTTCATGGGGCGGGGGGTATGCTGTAAAATTACCAGCGTTCCGGCGTGGCAGGTGCGGTCCGCTTGTGGTGTCGGTCCCAGTGGCAGGAAGCGCACAGGCAAACAAGGTTGATGTTCCCGGCTTCGTCGTATTCGGACAGGGCCAGGTCTGGCCGTTCGCGCAGCGGCTTGACATGGTGGACAGTAACGCCGCGTGTATTCACCGCCGGCGCTTTGTGTGCGCAGTCCCAGCAACGGCGGCGCTGGTGTTTTAACACTTCCCGCCGCAGGCGTTTCCATTCGCGGCTTGTGTAGAAGCTGTGCAGGTTGCCGTTTGCAATCAACTGCAAAACCCATACAGCGGGCCACGAATCCGGGTTATACTTCGCCATAGCGTTTCACCTTGTCCCGCCGGGGTTTTCGTTCCTCGTATATGCAGTGCGGCAGTGCGCAAAGGGGTGTTGCCGTTTTCCTGTCGCGCCACACACAGGCGGCGCAGCGCTTTTCTTCCTCTTTCTCTTTTTTGGTGTTCTTCATGCGGCCCGCCTTCTTCCTTTTCTGGGTATAGAAAAAGCCAGGCTTTCCCGCCTGGCTTTTGCAGTTTGAATATATCACAAACCGAATGTAAACAAAAAGCAAGTAATGTAAGGTTTTGTAAACTTTTGACAAGCAAAAAGCCGCGTTTTCCGCACCGTTATGCGGGTTTTAACTTGTCAAAAATATTTTTTTCAAAGCCTCGCCGTGGGTCATTGTGGCCCATTGCCGCGACTTCCCGCAGGCTTCCGCAATCTGTTCCCAGTTCATGCCGTTTATATAGCGGCGGCGCAGGACTATGCGCTGGTCCGCTGTCGGTGCGGTTTTGATAACGGCCAGCACTTGGCGGCGCGCCTTGCTCATTGCGTTGGCAGCTGCTGTCAGTTCCCGGCGCGCGTCTTCCAGGGATTCAGCAGCAAGTTCAACCTTGCTTGTGCCTGTACCGCCGCCGTGCGGCATACCCGACAGAGAAGGGGAAGCGCCGGTGGCCGCTACCATGAGCCGTTCGGTTTCGTCCTTCCAGTAGCGCCATTCTTTCAACGCTTCAAGGTAGCTGTTCAAAATCTCTTTTTTCTTTGCGCTCTCCACCTGTTTGCCCCCCTGCGGCGATCACCCGCCCCCATTTGGTTTTCGGTTTGTAGCCCGTCCTGTTCCATAGCTTTGCCAGCGCGGCGGTTGCTCCGTCGAAGGCGGCAGCGGCCAGCC
>ERZ773221.626-NODE-626-length-39615-cov-185.399317_pt1 | contig 39615 bp, 27 predicted proteins | sample MGYA00580994_ERZ773221 | MGnify/ENA primary metagenome ERZ773221 (study PRJEB29015, sample SAMEA2737758) | human gut metagenome | biome: human gut; feature: human-associated habitat; material: faeces | place: China | collected 2012 ... | reverse complement strand
GACTGTGCTATTGGTAAAGATGCTGTTACTATTAAAGTTGAAGAGTTGTCTACAATGCAAAATTTTGATGAGTTCATGAATGTGACTGAACCTACAATGACTGTTGGTACTCGTACTACTGGTACTCTTATGGCTTGGGGAACTGCTACTGCGGCTAATATGCAAATATTTGAACAAAACTTTTATAATCCTAGAGCATTTAGATTTATGGCTTTTGAAAATGTTTTTGATAATGATGCTCGTAATGAAGTTTGTGGATTTTTTAAATCTTATGCTTGGGGTCTTGAAGGAGAAATAGATGGAGTTAAAGGTTTTGATGAAAATGGAAATAGTAATTTACGAATAGGTCTTCAACTTGCTGCACGAGAAAGAATTGAAAAGAAAAAAACTGCTAAGACTTTTGCAGAATATCTTAACTATCTTGGTCAACGTGCTTTATTTCCTGCTGAATCTTTTAGTAGTGCCAGTGAAAATATATTTAGTAGTGAAGCTCTTAATAAGTTTGAAGATAAACTTCGAGTTGATAATAGTTATAAGTTTTATACTGATGGTGAGTTATTTGAAGATGGAAGTAAAAAGATTTATTTTAAATCTAATGCTCGTATAAGAATTGAAAATCCTGATATGAAAACTTATGATTATATTCAAGGAGTTCCTAGACGTGGTAATGAAGATCCGCATGGATGTATAAGAGTTTGGTTTGCTCCAGAATATGAAGAAACATATATTAATGATAGACTTATAAAAAGTATTCTTCCTGGTACTTATGTTGCAGTTTATGACCCTGTTGGTATTGATAAAGATAAAAAAGAAATTACTGATAGACATTCTCATAATAGTATATTTGTTATTGAGATGCCTAGAGAACGTAATGGATTTAAACCTAAATTATGTGCTGCATATTATGGACGTACAGAAAGACTAGAAGAAGCTGATGAAAAGTTTTATCGTTTATGTAAATGGTATAATTGTATTAGTACTGGACTTGTGGAAATAAATCGTGGTGAAACTGTTTCTAACTTTCGTAAATGGAAAGCTACTAAATATTTAGGTTATGAACCTTTATATGTTTGGGATTCTGCTGTTAAAGAAAAAGTTAGTACTAGTTATGGTTATAATATCGGTAGTGGTCCTAAGAAACTAGATGGTCTTCGTCTACTTAAAGAGTTCTTATATGAAGTTATTGGTAAGAATGAATTTGGAGAAGATATTTATGTTTTTGAAAGATTTCTTGATTATCAAACAATTCTTGAACTTAAAAAGTTTAATGCTGAAGGTAACTTTGACCGTATATCTAGTCTTATACTTTTAGGTATATATTGGAAGTCTATTGATATTAAAGGTAAGCGAGAACTTGCTAGTCGTAAGAAAGTTACAGAAGAGAATGATAAAACAGATATTTTTAATAGACAATGGTTTTAAGATTAAACAAATAAAGATATGTATAATTTTGGTAGACTTGATTTCCCTAATCAGCATGTTAGTTATGCTGAAAAACAAGAAGTTGATTGGTATGCTAAGTGCTGTGATTATGTTATAGAAGCTGGTATTGCTTGTAAAGCTGATTTTAATGTAGAAGAAAAGTTTAATATTCTTCTTGGTAATATTCCTAGAGAATATTATAGAAAAACTCTTAATCCTTATAATGAAAAAGATGAAAATCTTACTCGTTTTCCAGCTACTATGCGTAACTATGATATGATGAAAGGTATTATTAGAAGATATATTGGTGAATATATCAAAAATCCACATAATTTTATTGTTGGAGCTAATAATCCAGAAGTTGTATTTGCTAGAGATGCTGAACTTGGTAAACAAATTATGATGCTTGCAGAACAAGCTGTTGCTAAGAAGATACAAGAAAGTTATATGCAGTTTGTTAATGAAGGTAATAATCCAGAGCAATTTAATCCTGAACAAGCTGTTGATATTGAAGCTTTTATTAAAGAATTTAATGAAAATTTTATTGATGATATTAGTGCTCAAGGTCAAGACTTAATTAATGTTATTGATGATTTAACTGATGCTTTTACTATATATGCTAGAGCTTATTTTGAATTTGTTGCTTTTGGAGCTTGTTATACATATAGAGATGTTGTAGGTAGTCAATTAATTAAACGTGTTGTTAGTGTTAGAGATGCTTTTCCTGTTCCTAACGATAGTATGTTTGCAGAAGATTATGATATGTTTGCTGAACGTCGTATGCTAACTAAACAGCAAATTATAGATGAATTTTATGAATATCTTTCTGAGAAAGAACGTGAAGCACTTGATACTTATTATCAATATGGCGCTACTACTTCTAGTGATAGAGCACTTTTAAATTGGGATAAGTATATGTATTATTTTGGTGATATATGTGCTAAATTTAATAAAGATGATTTACAACATATTAAGAACACTAATATAATGGCTCGTGATGCTAATAATGGTTTATTTGAAGTTTGGCATACTGTTTGGAGAGGTGAAATAAAAGAAGGTATTCTTACATATAGTAATGGAGCATTTGTTACAACAAGAATTGTTGATGAAACTTATCAGCTTAACCCTGCTAATGGTGATATTAGTATTGAATGGATGTGGCGTCCACAAGTTTATGAGAGCGTTAGAATTGGTTCTCGTGCTACAAGCATATATCCTTATAAGGCTCGTCCTATTGCTTACAATAGAAATGGCAAACTTCCTTATAATGGTATTGCAGAACTTCTTCCAGGTTTTGGAAGATTTAGTATTATAGATACAGTTATTCCTTATCAAGTATTTCGTAATATAGTTTCTTATCATAGAGAAATGGCTATTGCTAAAAATAAGATGAATGTTCTTATGATTGCTAAATCTCTTCTAGGTAAAAAGCCTGCTGATACTATATATCGTATGGCTGCTGATGGTGTGCTTTATATTGATGATGAAGATGATGCTAATCTTGTTAAAGCACAAAGTGTTCGTTATCTTGAAAGTCGTATGAATAATTATATTACTGAACTTGGACAACTTATTCAAGAGATTGAGCAGACTGCTAAAATGGAATGTGATATGACTCCACAACGTTATGGTGAGATTGCTAATAGTGCTGGTAAAGGGGTTACTGATGAAGCAGTTATTCGTGGAAGTATGGGTTCTGTTATTATTGAATTTATATTTGATAAAATGAGAGAACGAGATTATCAAGCTGAAATGGATTATACTAAACTTGCTTGGATTGATGGTCTTAATACTTCTTATAAAACTAAAGATGGCGATATTAGATATTTAAGTCTTGATGTTAATAGTCATATATTTGCTAACTATATTGTTACTTGTAAAACTTCTGTTAAAGAACGTGAGAAACTTGAACAATATAAACAGCTTGCATTTAGTGCTGCTCAAAATGGTAATATGGATATGGCTAATGCTGCTATTCGTGGAGATAATGTTGCTCAAATTAGCAAACTTATTGATAAATATCAAAATATTCAACGTGAGCATGAACTTGATGTTGAACGTGTTTCTCAACAAACAGAACAACTTCGTCAAGAATTTGAACTTGCTAAGATTGATAGAAAAGCAGAACAAGATAGAGAAACTATTAGAGTTGAAAAATATCTTGATGGTCAAATTGAGGCTATGAAAGCAAATGCTAATATTATGAGTTTTGATAATGGTCTTAGCGATGCTGAAAAGAGTCAAGCTGAAGAACGTATGGAAAATGCTAGACTTAATATTGAACGTAGTAAACTTAGTTTAGATGCTCAAAAGACTTCAGTTGAAGCACAACTTAAAGAAAAAGAATTAGCTGTTAAACTTAAAGAAAGTGAAGATAAAGTTAAGATTGCAAAAACGAATAAAAATCGCTATGATAGTAAAAGTAAATAATCGACTGTACTTTTAAATTTTGTTCATAATAGGGCTGGACTTGCTTGTGAAAGTAGGTTCAGCCCATTTTCATTTTTCTTTACATCAAATAAGCCATTTTTAGCTTATTCTGAACACTTTATCTATTTCGTGATAGATTAATCATTTCGATAAATTTTGATTAATGCAGAGCACGCATGAGAGCGGCAGGCTAGGTTATCAGACTTAAATATACTAGTTAGCAATAGTAAATTAATCGGTGATTCAGCTTAAAGGTGAACATATTTTAACGATATAAGTAAAACTCATGTTATTATTATAGTTTATATTTGTGATATAGTAATTAATTAAAAACAAAAGAGTTATGCCTAATTTTGATAGTTTTGGTTTTAATGGTGAAACATCTAATGGAGATGGAAAATCTACTGAGGACATTACAGACCTTGATACAGGTAAAACAGGACAGTTAGATGCTGATGGTAATCCTATTGATGATATTACTAGTGGTAGTAATGGAAATGGGGATAGTAAGACTAATGCTAATAAAGATGACCAATCTTCATCCTCTACGGGGGGTCAGTCTACTGATAAAGCAAATGATGCTGATGCTGAACATGGTTTAGAAGAAGGTACTATTATCGAAGATGGAGATAATAAATATACTGTTGATAAAGACGGTAATCTTATTGACGATAAAGGTAATATCTTTAAAGCTAAAAATGAAGTTGCTGCTTATCTTAAAGAATTTGAAGTAGAAGATACTAAAGAAGATAATACTATTGATGTTAAATCGATTCAAGAACTTGTTGGTGTTTCTGTTACTTCAGAAGATGGTAAAGCAGTTACTTTTGAAAATACTCCTCAAGGAGTTGCAAGTTATATTCAATCCGTTCTTGATTTAAAACGTGATGAATTTGCTCAAGCTGGTGTTAATAAATTATTTGAAGATTATCCTATTGTTGGTGATTTTCTTAATTATTATGTTGCAAATGGTAATTCATTTGAAGGCTTTGGTGAACTTCGCGATAGAAGTGGTATTGAAGTAGATGAAAATAATGTAAGCCAACAAGAAGCTATTGTTCGTGAGGCGTTTAAGGAATTTAATCGTCGTGGTAATGTTGATAAGTATATTCAATATCTTAAAGATAGTAATGAGCTTTTCAATGTTGCTAAAGAAGAACTTGAAGCTCTTCAGAAAGCTGATAATGAAATTCGTGAAGCTAATGCTAAAGAAGCTATGCGAGTTAAAGCAGAAGAAGAGAAACAACTTGTGGAATTTTGGAATGGAGTTAAAGAATGTATTGATAAACGACAAATTGCTGGTTATCGTATTCCTGAAACTGTTATTATTGAACGTAATGGAAAACAAATTTCTACTACTCCAGAAGATTTCTTCAATTATGTTTATCAAGTTGATGATAAAGGACTTTCTCGTTATGAAAATGATTTAATGAAGTTATCTCCTGCTGAAAGACGCGATGAAGAACTGCTTAAAGCTTGGCTTAAATATACAGGTAAAGGTTATGATAGTTTGATAGAAATGGCTGTTTCTGATAAAGAAGCTAAAAAGTTGAAACTTACTGCTAGTCAACGTAAATCTACAAAAGGAGCTATTAAAATAACTAAACCTGATAGTAAAAAAGATGCTCTGAAAGATGAGCGTTTTGGTTATTAACATAATAGTAAATTTGTAGATGAAAACATTACGTGTTATTGGACAAACTCGTTATGAAGATAGAGGTTATTCTAATGAAGAATCAATCGCTTATCTTCAGCTTCAAAAGCCAGAAGAAATTAATAGTTTTCTGACTTATAATTATGGTATGGATGATGACCGTTTTCCTTTAAGTTTTATTACTGAAGGTCAAGGTAGTCGTGGTATTAAAGAAGTTAATACTGTACAGTGGACTTGGAAGACTATGGGTCGTATGAAGTTTACAGACTTTGTAACTTACTTTAATACTGCTGTTACTAAACCAGGTCAAAATGGTAGTGAATTTGAAGTTCATTTCTCTACTCATTGGTTTATTGAACAACATGGTCTTACTGCTCCTGATGGTGTTACTCAAGTTCGTATTCAGAAAGACTTAGGAGAATCTGCTTATGGTTATGCTTATCTTCTGAAACTTACTTCTCCTAATCCTGATGCTTATGTTGACCCTCAATGGTTAGCTAAAGGTATGTATTGGGCAATGAGTGCTCCTACTGTTTCTGAATCTTATTCTAAAGGTAACAGAAGCAATACTATGGGACCTGCTGGAATGACTTCTCAACTTGAGTTTTATCGTTATTCTAAAGAAATAGCTGGTAATCTTGCTAATGTTATTACTCAATATCAATTCCAAAATGATAATGGTGGTACTTCTAATCTTTGGATTAACGAAGAGATGCGACAGTTCAACTTGCACATGAGAGTAATGAATGAAGAACGTTTGTGGAAGTCTGAATATAATCGTTTATCTGATGGTACTATTTCTTTGAAAGACTATGATAATGGTAAACCTATTCCTCGTACTGCTGGTATGTTAGAAATTTGTCGTGAATCTAACTATGATACTTACGGTGAAGTTCTAACTCTTAACAAACTTGAACGTACTATTGGCGATGTTCTTGACCGTGATACTCAAGATGGAGATAAGAAAGTTGTTCTTATGGGTGGTAAAGGATTTATTCGTGATTTTGAAACTGCTATCAGAACTGATGCTAAAGAAAACGGATTTATCACTCCTCTTGGTGAAAAGATGATTCAAGATAATGGTGATGGTCTTTCTTATGGACGTTACTTTAATAAGTATAAAACTCCAGATGGATATATTATTACTGTTATTAATAATGCTTATTTCGATAAGGGTACTGATGCTGAAGCTGCTAAACAAAATGGTATGATTCATCCTATTACTGGTTTGCCTATTACTTCTCATCAAGCTGCTTTGATTGATATGAGTAATTATAAAGGTAATCAGAATGTTCGTATAGTACGTCAGAAAGGACAAGCTTATAAAGCTAAAGTTATTGAGGGTATGACAGATATTCCTGCTTGCTGGGGAGTGCCTAATACTAATCATGCAGCTACTGAAATTGATATGGCTCGTTATGAAGTTAAAGGCTCTATTGGTTTGCAGGTAGATAATACTACTAAGATGTTCTTATTGAAATGTGTATTATAATCATTTAAAAGAAGTTATTTAAGATATGGATTTTAATAACGTAAGTGAAGCTAATAAAGCAGGAGGAAATGCTCCTGCTGCTTCTAGTGTAAATACAGATAAACAGGTTATACCCCCCGTAGAGGATGGAGTAAATAAGCAACCTGCTAATACAGTAGGAGTTAGAGATGAAAGTCTTGACGAGCCTTATACTGAAAAAAGAACTATTACTATTAATCTAGTTACTAATTATTCATTATATCGTAGAGTTAATGATAAAACATTACCAAAACGGATGGATAAAATTGGTAGTTGTGTTCGTAGTTCTCGTACTCTTTCTTCTAATAAAGGTGAGATTGAATCTTATTTTCCTGCTTTAATTGGTCTTGCTCCTAATAACGAAAACTTTATTTCACGGGTTAAGGCTTATCTTAATAATATTAGTGTTTCAGTTGATGAATTAGGTAAGACTTTTGATATTTCTTTCTTTTGGAATCGTAAACGAGATTATCTTCGTTTTAGAGCTGAAGAAGAAGCTATTGAAACTGCTTATATGAATAGTGACCGTAAAGGAGTTAAAGAACTTAGAGAAGCTCTTGAAGCTAAGATTACTAAGTTAAATCTTCTTGAAAGTGAAAAGTATAAATATGGTTATCCTATTGTTCTTGATGATTACTTAATTTATCGTCATTGTTTATTATATAAAGATGTAGCTAAAGATATTGCTCTTATTAATTCTGACCCATCTATTAGATTCTATTTTAAAGATGACCAAAGAGAAGCTGAGCGTCTTGCTAAACATCGTCAGGAAATTAATTCTGCTAAAGGCAATTATGTTAAACTTCTCACGAATAGTGATTTGTTTGATGCTGTATTTATTCAATACTGTGTTGCTAATAATATTAATATTCCTAACGGTATGGCTATGGATATTGTTGATAAACAATCTCATCTTGATAAATTTAGTACAAATGAACCTGCTAAGTTTAATAAACTTTGTAATGATAAAGATATTACTATTAAATCTTTAATTGAGGTTCTTATTTCTCGTGGAGAATTTATCAGAGCAATTCATAATCAGAATATTACTACTCCTGATGGTGAGTTTATTGGTGCTAATGTTAAGGAAGCTGTTATGTGGTTTAAAAATCCTACTAATAGTGCTCTTGTTAGTGCTTATAAAAATAAACTTAAAAACATTTGATTATGAACATTGGGGAGATGCACGTGACGTTCAGAGAACTAGCACAACAGATGGGTATGCAGACCGTTCGTGCTATTCTCATGGAAGATATAGATATTTGTCTTAATGCTGCTATAATTGAAAAAGCTAAAAATGTAATAGTAGAAAACGTTGGACCAGTTCCTTATAATGATAAGGTTGCTCGACAAAATGCTTCTATTAGTCCTGTTAATGCTCTTAGAACTTTATACACAGCGGGTACTGTTAACGGCGAAGATATTACAGGTAATGGAACAGAAGTTGACCCTTATAAAATTAATATTGATAGTGACGGAATAATGCTATATACAGGCTTTCAAGTTAGTTATAATGGTAAGACAATTTATGATTGCAGAATTATTGAAGCTGAAGATTTAGGTCAAACGCTAAGAGATTTTTGTAATCGTGCTGCGAAAGATGCTCCGATAGTTACTATATTTGGAGATGAATCTGGTATCAATGTTAATATATATACTGGACGTAATAATACAGTTAAACCTCAATTAGTTAAATATCTTTATGTCAAAGAACCTGCTAAAGTTAAGTTTGATGAAGATAGAGAAGAAGATTGGGTTAATTGTGATTTACCTCCTTATTTACATATGGAAATAGTTATGCGTGCAGTACAGATTTATCTTGCTAGTATTGGTGCTACTTCTAATGGAGCTGATAAACAAAGTTAAACTCTAAATTAAATTAAAAATGAGACAGTTTTTGTTAGCGGGCGATGTCGCTTATGGAGCAAGTTTGCCTCTTGCTGCTGGAGCGGTTGCTTTTACTTATCTTGCTAATGGCGAGGAAACTATTGACGCTGGCGGTACTAAGATTACCGATAAGTTTTACATTAATCTTGGTCGTGAAGCAAATGGTCCAGTAGTTCTTCCAGCTTATAAGAAACATCTTACTTTTGTTAAAGGTGTTTATCAAGCTGCTACTACTTTCTCTGCTAATCTTACTATCGGAGATGTAAATGCTTATTCTGATTATTCTATCATGGTTGTGAAAAAAGGATTAAAGTTCAATGAACGTAATCGTTGGACTGCTACCATTCATACTGGTCTTAATCCTACTGCTAATGATGTAGCAAAAAAATTAGCTAACCAAATTAATAATAATACTATTGGACATGGTATTAAAGCATCTGCTGCTGATGCTAAAATCACTTTAACTGCTGAGTCTAAAGGTGTTGATTATGAAATTCTTGGTGCTGATGAATTAGTTGGTATTGCAGTCACAGTTACAACTCACGGTTTACCTGCTTATGGTGACGCTGCTTATATTATTGATTTAGCTAATAAGGCTGCTGCTGATGCAGGTATTGAATATACTTACCGTGATACTTATACTGAACTGTATCCTGCATATCCTATTAATCCTTTAAAACAACCTGACAGTGCAGATGCTGGATATACTATCTTTACTCTTCGTTTTGCTGTTCCACGTGAAATGAAAACTAGAGATGAAGTTGTTCATCAGATTGTACAAATAGCATTTCCTACTGGAGCTGATGTTATTACAACTGTTGAAACTATCCTTAAAGCTATTGCTACTGAAGAAAAAGCATAACCTACTACCCGACTTGATTAGGTAAATATTAGGTAATATTAATCAAATAGGGGCTATTGGTATTAGCATTAGTGTTGATACTGATAGTCCCTATTCTTGTATATAAGAAAATGGAATTAATAGAAAATGCCTTTGAACAAGGTCTTATTCCAGGAATTGTTATTGTTATTTATCTTATAATTAATAAGATACTTGATAACAATAAAAGAAATCCTTTAGATGATATTGCTAAACTTCTTAATATAGTTACTAAAGATATTATTGAAAAAGATAGAGAAAAATCTAAAGCTGTTGTTTCTATTGCTATGGTTAATGCAGCTTCAGAATGCGCAAAGTTTGTTGCTTCAACTATTATTACTAATAATATTGATAAAAATCGTGACCAAATTGAATATAATGCTAGACATTTAGTTAATAGTGTTTATTATGATGCTTATTCTAAATTAAATATGTATCGTGGTGATGAAGATTATCTTAGTCATTATATGAAAGAAGAATGGAAAGAAGATATTTATGGTGATATTATAAATATTGTCTATAATAAAAATCTTGATTCTAATCAACGTATTCTTGCGTTTAATAAACGTGTTGATATTAGAGTTAATGATTATACTGCTTATATTATTAATAAGGCTTTTAAATAAGATGATATTATGATAAGAGGTTATATTAATAATCCAAAACAGCTATCTAAAGAGATGCAATTACGCATTGCAAACATGGCTGAAAAACAGGTGAGAATAGCAGAATTAGGCTTCCCATTGAACGAAAAAAATTGGTGCAAGCTAACACAAGGACAAATTTTGATTCAAGCACTAGAAGCCTTAGAATTGCTTTCTGATGAGCAACAAAAATCAATTATTAATTCATACAATAACTTAATGTTAGAATGAGTGAACAAATAGATGATAATTATGTTAATGGTGTCTATGTAAAAGCTGATGGAACTGAACAAGTTGAGATTAATCCTCAATATGTTTATATGACTGTTCCTAGTAAATATGTTTGTGTTTATCACAAACTATTAGTTCTTATGGCACAATATGGACTTGATATGCTTAATGATTGTTCTGCTACTTGTAAAGGTAATAATAAGAATATTGTTACTTGTTGGAATATGTTTCAATCTGCTATGGCAGCATATCAACTTGGTCAAGATAAACTTGCTGAAACTCTTCTTAAATATATTAAAGGTCAACTTAATATCATTTATGAAGATAGTGAACAAGTTCAGTATAGTGGTTCTATTACACTTCCTATTGATGAAGAGGGTAAAATTCATGCAATAGTTAGTTGTGGAGATGCTCCTAAGTTTTATGTTGACTCTGAAACTGGTAAACTTTGGGAGAAACGAGAAGAAGGTAAAGAATATAATGAAACTTATAGTCTTAGTGATGTTGATTATGATAATGAATAATGTGAATGTATTCCATCCTCTACGGGGGGTCTACATTATGAATTTAGTAAACCTAGAGAATATATGAAAACAATAGAAGAAGAACTTGGTAAGGTTAGTCTTACTTGTAATGGTCAATGGAATAACAGACCTTATGAAAGACTATGTATAGTTCATGACGGTTTCTATGCTAGCTATATATCTCGTAAAGCTGTTCCTGCTGGTATTCCTTTATCTAATGAAGAATATTGGCAACCTATTGCTAAACTTCGAGAAGATTTAGTTATTGATTATGAGACTTTCAAGAAAGAAATACTTGAACTTATTGCTGTTATTCAAAGAGGACTTAAAGCTGCTCGAATTGTAGTATCTACAATGGAAGATAGAGATGCTCTTACTTGGGAACAGATTGGAGTAGGTTGTGAAGTTTATGTTATTGAAACTAAAAAGAGTTATATTCTTGATGAAATAACTCCTGTTACTAATGCAAAGAAATGGCATCTTGAAGCTGATTCTGAAATTGGTTCTAAATTTGTAGAATCATTTAGTGGTATGTTTCCAAGAGCCATTGCTGAACGTGCGGTTGCTGATGAATTTGGTATTAATATTCAAGATAATTATCTTCGTCGCAATGTTGTAGTCAATTATATGGCTCATGTACTTAAACAGTATTTTGAAGATAATGCTGTTCAAATACTTGAAGGTCAGATTACTCCTGAAATGCTTAGTGAATCTGTTAAACAAATGTTTACTGCTTCACAGATTACTAATGCAGCTGATGAAGAAGATTTAACTGTTGTTGATAATCTTCTTAAATTTGCAGATAAAGACTATAATACAAATGATTATAGTGGAAAGGCTCGTAAATATCTTCGTAAGAATATGATTAGTGGTGTTAATACTCTTACTCAAGATATGATTAACGAGCCTAATACTATTTATATACTTCAATATGATTATTGTTTAGCTGGACAAACTATTGAACTTCCAAATAATAGTATTATTCTTTGGAGAGGCGGTAGATTGTATGATGGTGCTGTTAAATTGAATCAATGTAGACTTCTTAGTAATTATCGTCAAGAAGATATGTTTGATAAAGAAAGTATATCTCTTGATGGAAATTGGGCTACTGGTCAAATACTTTATCATCCTCTTGATTTAGGTGAAGATAATAAACAAGTTGAAATTGTTGGTTGGAGTGGTTCTTATACTAATGATTTTTATTGGTTTTGGGATGGCGAAAAATGGGTAAGTATGGGTTTTGATTTATCTGTATATCTTACTCGTGCTGAATTTGAAGCTTTCCTAGAGAAGTTAAGAGAAGAGATGGAAAAGTTCTATGCTTGGCTTCTTAAAGAATTTAAAAAGATTAATGACCATCTTGAAATTCATGATAACCAAATATCTCAATTACAACAAAATATTGTTGATATTAATAATAAAATTAATAATCTTATTATTGAATATAATGCTAAATTTGAAGATATTTATAATAAGATTGGAGATTTAAATAGTAATATTGAAAATAGTATTACCAATCTTGAACAATATATTAATAATAAGATTGAAGAAATTCTTAATAGGATAGAACAAGATGGTGGTAATATAAGTAATGAGTATAAACAGTATTTTGAAAGTAATTATGTATCAATGTTTAAAAATAAGATTAAAGCTGGTACTAATATTACTTTTGTAGAAAATACTGATGGTACTATTACTATTAATGCTGCTGGTGGAGGTTCTGGCGGTGGTGGATTAACCGAAGAAGAAGTACGTAATATTATTAATTCTATGCTTAATAATTATTATACTAAGCAAGAAATTAATGATATTATTGCAGGTCTTGAAGGTGGTGGTGGCTCAGGCGGAGATGGTACTCATAATGTTATGTCTATAACTCAACTTGGTGAAGCTAGAACAGGTAGGTATCTTATTATGAATAAATTTGCAGAAAGTGAAACTAAACCTAGTAGACTTGATGTAGATTTTAACTCTCTTTATACTGATATTAAAAATAAATTAGTTAGAGAAGGATTTGGATCAGGTGGTGGAAGTGGAGAAAGTGGCGGTATTGCTGCTAGTCAAATTCAAGCTTGGATTGCTGCTGTTGTTCCTATTGGTTCTATTATGCTTTGGGATAATTCTGATCCTCCTGCTGGTTGGGAAGTTTATACTGCTGCTCAAGGACGTTTTGTTATGGGTTATATACCTAATGGTATTAATATTTATAATAATCCTAAACAAGGAAATCTTAATTGGACAACAGTTCTTAAAAATATTAAAGATACTTATGACCCTTCTACTCCTGGTCGTAATATAAGCGCATATACATTTTATATTGATGGTACAGATTTACCTCTTCATCAACATGCTGTTGCTGTTGGTAAAGGAAAATGTGGTGATGGTAATCATCATGTTATATTACCAGGTAACTGGCGTTTTATATCTGATGAATTAGATGGGGATGTTCGTCATACTTGGCCTTATGGTACTGATAAAAATAGACTTGATAATCTTGGTATTAATCGTTCTACTAATTGGTATATAACTGGACCTAATATTAGTAATAATAGTGAAATGGTTTGGCAACAAATACGTAATAATAGATGGACAGATAATTATCTTGCTATTAATAAACTTATGCCTACTATTGCTTTACATTATATTAAACGTGTTTCTAATCCGTGGTAATTATGGCTGAAGAAGAAAATGTTTTTGTTGGTACTAATTGTCAATCTTTTGATCCTAGTAAAGTTCAGTGTGATAAAGAAGGCAATATGCCAATTCATATACTGGATAAGTATTGTGAAGAAAATGATACTAGATATAATATATATCCTTTAACTGTTATACAAGCTATATTTGATGGTAAAACTGGTACTAGACTAGATAGAATATTAGCTTCTTGTAATAGTGTTTATTTAACTTGGGAAGGTACTTTTGCTGATACTGTTAATAAACTTGATAAAATTTATCGTCGTAAAGGATATATTATTACTTATCGTGATGTAACTAATATTAATTGGACACAACGATATAATAGTGATGATATTAGTGATGCTGCTTGGACTAATCCAGATAATTGGGAGGGATGGTCTTTTGATACTGTTATTAAAGATTTAGCAAAAGCTCTTGAAGAAATATTTAGTAATATAGGAAATTATAAAGATTTTCTTGATATTATTACTGGTTTTATTAATGAGTTTGTTATTAATGTATTTAATAATATTAATAATTATCCTCAACTAGTTGAAATTATTAAGAATAGTACAGTTGAAAGTTTACCTATTATTATTAAAGATATATTTAATAATATTAATGAGTATCCTGAACTTAAAGAGATATTTAATCAATATATTAAACAATGGACTGAATCTATCTTTGATAATATTTCTTCTTATCCTGCTCTTAATCAGTTTATAACTAATGCTATTAATTCTCATGTAGAAACTACTATTAATAATATATTTAACAATATTGATAATTATCCTACTATTAAGAATCTTATTGTTACTAATACTGTTAATAAAGTAGTTGATATATTTAAGAATATTAGTCAATATCCGGAATTACAAGAAGCTATACAGAATAATATTAATGAACGAGTTGATTATATATTTAATAATATTAATAAGTATCCTGAACTTATTGGTATTCTTTCTGATTTAGTTTGTAATTGTGTTAAAAATATATTTGCTAATATTAATAATTATCCAGGTCTTGTTACTTGTATTAATAATGCTGTAAATAGTAGAGTTGATTATATTTTTAATAATATTGATAAATTTCCTATTCTTAAGAATCTTATTGAAACTAAAGTAGAAGCTAGAGTTACTTATATATTTGAAAATATTAATAGCTTTACTGAACTGCTTAATGTTATTAAAGGTAATATAGAAAATATCTTTGATAATATTGATAATCATCCTAATCTTAAAGTTGTTATTGAGAATAAGGTTGAATCTACAGTTGAACATATTCTTAGTAATATAGATAATTATCCTATTATTAAAGAGAAGATTATTCAATTCTGTAATGAAGCTATTGAAGCTAAACGTGGTGTAGTAAATGGTATTGCTAGTCTTGATGGAGATGGTAAAGTCCCAGCAAGTCAATTACCTAGTTATGTTGATGATGTTCTTGAAGGATATTATGTTGATGAAACTCATTTTGCTGAAAAGTATATAGACGATGCTACTGTATATTATACTCCTGAAAAAGGTAAGATTTATGTTGATATAAGTACAGATACTAATTATAGCGGTAAGACTTATCGTTGGTCTGGAACTAAATATGCAGTTATCTCTGAAACATTAGCTTTAGGTGAAGTTACAGGCACTGCTTATGATGGTGGTAAAGGTAAGAAAACTACTGATATCGTTAATAGTTTACCTAAATATATTCCTAGTACACAAATTAAATTATTTAGGTCATCTGATGGAAATATCATGATTGGTTCACATCATTATGAATTTAATAATACAACAAATGTTTATGAAAGTAAATCTTTTAATGATGGTATAGCATTTCCTATTGTTAGTAAAACTGAATCTGGAGTTATGTCTGCTGCTGATAAAGTTAAACTTGATGAAACTTTACCTAATCGAATTACTGAACTTAGTAATAATGTTTATACTAAAGAAGAAATTAATAATAAGTTTAATGATGTTCCAACAGTAGAAAATACTTATACTAAAGTTGAAGTTGATAAAGCTATTGCTGATGCTATTAAAGCTTTAATTCCTGCTGGTTATGAACTTGTTATTAAAAAGAAAACAACTTAATATTAATCATGGTGGTACTGAATAAGTGCCACCATTTAAAGTTTATAAAGTTATGCAAGATATTAATCAACAATTATATGAAAATAAAAGCACACCTGAAGGATTTATTCCTGTTTATGGTGTAGTTGTTACTGTTCCTACTGGAATATATACTAATGGACAAAAAGATTTTACTTGTGATAAAACTTTTGATGAAGTAAAAGAAATATTATTAAAAGGCGGAAGTATTATTGCTATTGATAATAGCAATAATAGAATTAATTTTGATAGAATTGTTATAGGCGCTCATGATATTAGTGCTACGATTACTTATTTTTCTGCTGATGGAATTAATAAAATTGATTTAAGTTGGGATAAAGGTTTAACTAGAGTTGGAGGTGAAGAAACTAAAAGTATTAATACTTTTGTAGCTATAAATAGTAATTCAATTATTAATAGATATAATATTGATACAATAATTAATAAAATACTTAATAATACTGTTGATTCAGAAGTATTAGCTGCTATAAATAATATATTTACTAATTTTGGTAATTTTGTTACTGCTATTTGTAATCCTAATTCTGTATTTTATAATGGTGCTGGAAATTTTAGTCTTAGATATAGTGGAGATGTAGTTGTAATAGTATGGAATGCAGATACATATATAGGGCATATTACTATTAACAATAAAGGTGCTTATACTTATAATACTATTCAAATAGTTGACCAAACTCTTTATAGATTATCTAAACTTACTATTGACCCAATAGTTAATCCTAAAATATGGGTTGGTACTGCTACTCAATATGCAGCTATTGCACAAAAAGATAATAATACTACTTATATAGTTAAATCAGATGTTTAAATTATGGCTATATATCAAGGAGATGTTGAAATACATGATATTAAAATTGGTAATATAGATGTATTTGAAATATATCAAGGTAATAAACTTGTTTATCCTGAAAATACAGATGTTACTATTACATTTAAATTGAATGTTTCCGGAACTGTTACTATTAATGGTTATACTCCTGTTATAAGTGAAAATAATACTAAATTTGTATTTACTATTCCTGTTAAGACTAATTATACTGCTATTATTAGTGCTGAACATTATAAATCTCAAACTATTAAAGGTAATAGTGGTTATTTACCTATAACTCATAATGTAGAATTAGAATGGGAACAAAAATTTATATCTTATACTGTTACTTTTCCTACTGATGGAGTTAAGGTTTTATTTGATGGAATAGAAAAAGGAGTTATAACTAATGGTAAGTTAGTTGTATTAATTGATGATACAGAAGCTAAAGATAGTTATATTGTTACATTTGAAGGTAGTAAAGCTAGTACATATAATACTAGTACATTGACAGTAGTTAATAGTAGTATAGCTAATACTGGTGGTGTTTATGATTTAAAACTTCCGACTAGTTCTGTTAAGAGTGGATATAAGAGAACTGATTATGCATCCTCTACGGGGAGTATAACCAAAGGTTCTACTTATGCTGGAACTTGGATTGAAACTGTTGTTAATCTTACTGCTAGTTTTACTAGTTCTACTACTTTAGGTAGTATAAGTAATAATATATTAACTATACCTAATAATGAATCTACTAATACTAAAAGTGGAACTTTAACTGTTATATTTACTTTAGAAAATAAACAAACTAAAGAAGTTAGTGCAGCTTTAAATCAAGCTGCTGGTGCTAAAGTTTATACTGATTGGGTATTAGATTTACAAACTGATGGAACTAGTGTTGAAGCTAAAGGCGGTACTAGAACTATTACTGCTAATGTTGCCCGTAGAACTTATAAATGGAATAACACTGGTACTGTTTATAGTGAAACTGCTACTCCTACTCTTAGTATTAGTGGTAGTGCTAGTCTTAGTGGAAATCAAATAAAATTTACATCAAACGAGAGCGTTTCAGCCCGTTCAGCGACACTTACAGCTAGTTATGTAGGATTGTCCAAAACGGTTACGATAACGCAACAGGCAGGTGCGAAAGTGTATTCAGCGTGGTCTGCTTGGGCTGTTTCTATCTCGGCAAGCGTGCAAACAATAGCTGCAAGTGGAGGTTCGTCCACAATAACTACTAATGCTTCTCGTTCTCGTACTTGGACTTGGAATGGTGTTGGTACTATACATACTGATACTGAAACTGATACACCTACACTTAGTGGTAGTGCTGGTGGATTTACTTTAAATGGTAAAACTGTTACTGCTAGTAATAATACTACAACAAATAGTCGTAGTATAACTATAACTGCTACTAGCAATAGTGTTTCTAAGTCTATTACTATAACACAATCTGCTGGAGCTAAAGTTTATGGTAATTGGTCAGCTTGGATAGTTAATATTAGTGCTGATAAAACTAGTATTGGTGCAACAGGTGGTACTGCTACTATATCAACTAGTGCTAGTAGAACTAGAAGTTATACATGGAATGGAGTTGCCGGTTCAGGTGGTACTGAAACTGGAAACGGTTCTCCAACATTAAGTAAAGTTAGCGGAAGTGGTAGTTGGACTAGTCCTAAAGTTACTTATGAAAATAATACTAGTACTAGTAGTAAATCAACTGTTATTCGTGCTACTATTGATTCTACTACTAAAGATATAACTATTAGTCAATCTGCTGGAGCTAAACAATATAGTGCTTGGTCTGCATGGACAGTTAATATTTCTAATAGTGGAAATGTTGCTGCTAGTGGTGGTAGTTCAAATATAACTACTTCTGCAAGTAGAACAAGAACTTGGACATGGAACGGAGTTAGTGGAAGTGGTGGAACTGAAACAGGAACTGGAACACCTACTCTTAGTAAAGTTAGTGGAGCTGGTTCTTTTGCTAGTAATAAAGTAAGTTATGATAATAATACTTCTACAAGTGCTAGAAGTACAGTTATTAGAGCTACAATGGATTCTGTAACTAAAGATACTACTGTAACTCAAAATGCTGGTGCTAAAACTTATAGTAGTTGGGGAGCATGGTCTATTAGTTTAAGTGCTAATGTAACAACTATCGCTGCTGCTGGTGGAAATGCTACATTATCTACTTCTGCTACTAGAAGTCGTACTTGGCAATGGAATGGTACAGGAACAACTTATACTGAAAATGGTAGTGGTTCTCCAGTATTAAGTAAAGTTAATGGTGCTGCTTCTTTAAGTGGCTCTACTGTTAGTTATGGTAATAATACTTCTACTAGTTCCCGTAGTTCTGTATTTATAGCAACTATTGATAGTGCAACTAAAGATATTACTATTAATCAATCTGCTGGTAGTAAATCGTATGGAAGTTGGTCTAGTTGGTCTGTATATTGTACTGCTAGTAGTTATACTGTTGCAGCATCAGGTGGTTCTGTTACTATTTATTATGATGCTTCTCGTTCTCGTACTTGGACTTGGAATGGCGTTGCAGGTTCAGGCGGAACTGAAACAGAAAATGATACTCCAAGTCTTAGTGTAGGAAGTGGTGGCGGAACTTTAAGTGGTAATACTTTAAGTTATAGTAATAATACTAGTACAAGTGTTAGAAGAACTAGAGTTACTGCAAATTATAATGGTGCTATTGACTTTTGTGATATTGAACAAAGAGCTGGAAGTAAAGTTTATGGTAATTGGTCTGGATGGTCAGTTAATATTTCTGCTAATCCTACTAATATTGCTGCTGTTGGCGGTAGTTCTACTATTACTTGTAATGCTACTCGTAGTAGACAATATACTTGGAATGGTATTGGACAAAATTTTCCTGAAACTGAAAATGGTAATCCTACATTAACTAAATCTGGAGATGGTACATTAAATGGTACTACTAGCGGTAGTAAACTTACTTATGATAATAGAACTACTACAACAAGTAGAAGTACAACTGTTACTGCTACTTATAGTGGAGTTAATAAATCTATTAATATTACACAATCTGCTGGTGCTAAAACAAATATAACTTCTTCTACAAAAGTATTGTTTTTGTATGACGGGGCAAGTGATTATGTTGAAGCAATTAATAATTCTGTGTATATTAATAATGCTAGAGATAATAATGAAAATACTAATGGAGCAGTTAAGTATAATATTCGATTTAAAGTTATTATTACTGAAAGTTATAAATGGAATAATGTAGGTAATGTTATTTCTTCTGAATCTTATGGTAGTATTGACCGTCATAAAGATATTTCATTCAATGCTAGTACTTTATTACATAAAGATACTGATAATTCTTATTACGGTAGTTTTAGTATAATATCTAAAGCTAATGCTGATGAAGAAGAATATTCAGCAGAATATATAACTAATAATAATATAATTATTACTTTATATGTTAGACGCCCTAGATTATATTGGCAAATATGGTGTAATGAAATTCTTGAACAAAAAGACCAACCTTTTACTGTTAATGTTAATAATGTTACTAGAACAAAATTATATAATAATAATACTATAACTGAAGGTTGTGCTGGTAGTGGTGAACAATATTTATATCTATTTAGTACATCAAATATGATGACTAGTAGAAGTATAACTGTAAAATTAATAAGAAATAATAATCCTAATGATGCTTGTAAATTAACTGGTTTTACTGATATAAATACACATACTAAAACTAGTGTTGGTCTTGAAGAAAATAAAACTGTTATAAGAACATTTGTAACAAGTTACATTCAAACATTGCCTATTAATCTATGTCAAGTTACATTTAAATATGCTGAACTAAATTTTAGAGTACTTATAGCTAAAGGTACTGGTAATTAATATGATAAGAATACTATTTAATATAACAATATTACCAATGCTTATATTGTTTATTTACTCATTAAAGTTATTTAAATTAATCACATAATTATGAACAATAAACAACTATATGAAAAGTTAGGTCAGAATAGTTATGATAAAGTATTTCCTATTACTTATCTTCAAAATATTCTTGACAAAGATACAAACAATGATTTAACTGTTGTTCTTTCTAGGTTTAATCATTTATGGATTCCATATCAAGGAACTAGAGTTAATACTCGTAAAGCTGTTCCTGCTATTTTTAGACGTAATAGTCTTACTATTAGCTATTATGACGCTGAACATAATCTTTCTGTAACTGAAAGTTATATAGGTAGTAATCTACAAGCTGGTGTTGAAACTAGTTGGGCTTCTGATGATAATTGGACAAAAATTCTTAGTGAAAAGTATCTTGAAGAGAATGGTGCTAAGATTCCAATTGCTAATGGAACTATTGATTGGGATATGCTTAATGAAGCTCTTAAACAAATGATTGCAGGAGATGGTAAAGTTAATATTATTAATTATCCTGATGAAGAAGATATTACTATTAGATTAAGTCCAGGTTGTTGTAGTGTTAATCGTCTTAGTCTTAAAGATAGACCTTATGAACCTGAATATAAAAGTGGTAAAGGATATAAAATAGTTCGCAAGGTCTTACTCCCCGTGGAGGATGATGCGAGTAATGCAGAACAGCTTTTATTTGATGGTTTTCTTGATGATACTTATTGTGAACAATATGGTCAAATAATTCTTAATACTGATAAATATGAAGTTATTAGAACAGATTTAGGTAATACTGTTGGTATTTATTATGATACTTATCATAAATTATTTATTCTTAGAGTTAAGACTATTCATGATGGAGTTGGGTTCTATAATTATTATACTAGATGGACTATTATAGAACCTATTGATAGAGTTCATCCTCTACGGGGGGTCAACACTGCTGTCTATGGAAATAGTGAAGATTATAATATTTATAATACTTGTCTTTCTGATGAACGTCCAAGACTTGGTATTATATATGTTAATTCAGTAGATAATATTAAATATTATTTTAATGAAGAAAATCTAGTTCAAGTTAAGAATAATATTTATCTTAATTATAAAGCTGTTCTTACTCAAGATATGCTTAACGAAGAAAATACTCGTTATATTATTCGTTATGCTTTTGATTTAAGTGGTAAAACTATTACAATGCCTACTGGATGTGAACTTGTATTTGAAGGTGGTATTATTGAAAATGGTACTATTGATTTAAATAAATGTAAACTTACAGGTATGGTTAGTGAAGAATCTGAATATCTTCCTAATGTAACTTGTAGTAATTGGGCTAAAGGACAGATTGAATATCGTAATGGAAAGATTTGTTATTGGAATGGTACTGAATGGAGAGTAATGGGTGATACTTCTTCTATGGAAAGTTATACTAAAGAAGAAATTAATAATATGTTTAAAAATTATTATACTAAATCTGAAACTTATAATAAAGAAGAAGTTAATAATTTACTTAATGGATATGTTACTAATAATACATTTAATAACTTTAAAGAAGAAATAAATCAAACTATTACTAATAGTGTTAATCTTGATAAGATTCAAAAAGCTATTAATGATGGTTGTGGAGTTAATATGACTATGCCTAGCGCAAATAATAATAAACTTAGTCTTCCAATTTGGACAGGTACTGCTACTCAATATGCAACTATTACCCCAGTTGCTGGAATGACTTATAATATTGTTGATGAATAATGAGTTTAACTCTTGGACGTCAAGGAGGAATTGCTCAACCTCTTAAAAAACGGACAGTAGGTCAAACTAATATTGCTCATGTTTATGATGGTGCTAATCATATTTGGCCTACTTCTGTTATTCATTTTAGTGATTTTACTAGTGTCCAACTTAGATACATTTGGGGTAGTGATGATGGTCGAGATTTGGATACTAAATCATATTATGTTAATTCTCCTATTAATAATTTAAACTATGTAGCTGTTGGTTGGTCTTGGAATTTAAGTCAAATTCCTTATCTATATTGGGGTGGTGATAATACTAACTCAGGTGCTGAATGTGTTATGTTTAATATTGAATCTATGATTGGCCTTGAAGATAAAATGCCTGATATAATGAAAATGAATCTTTGCGCTAATTGGTTTGGAAGTTTAAGTAGAGGTCATGTTACTGTTGAATGTACTGCTTATAAAGGTGGGGTTATTGTTCATGCTTGGCAATTAAAGAATTGTGAAATTGATGTTGATAATAGAGGAATGTTTATTTTTCCTTTGGCTGATGGAACTATTAATATGCCTAATGGATATGGTGGCTATAAAGAATGTTGGTATGGTGAAGTTATTAAAAGAGTTGCTAAATCTAATAATGAAGTAAAATATTTTAGAATTAATCCTGTTAATGATAAAATTATTGGTTTAGATAATATTAAAATAATTCGTCATGGCGGTGGTTATATTTATAATGATGGTTATTGTTGGTATGAAAATAAACCTAATGATAAATATAAAGTTTGGAATAATCAAGTTAATACAACTGGTACTCCTTTAACTCTTGATAAACCAGATCTTAATATAACTAGTGATGATAATTATAGTTATGAATATCATACAGTTTTGTTAAATGAAGATAACACTGTTTATAATGATAATTATACTGATAACTATAAATTTAGATTTGGTTTTGTTGCAGGTAATTCTGAATTTAGAGGACAACAAACTATTCAATGTTATGTAGGCACACAAGGTGGTAAAGCTGATGATGATAAGACTTCGATAGGTGAAATAAAATATACTAAACTTAATAAAATTGGCGAGTTGACAATATATAGTCCTATTGAAAGTTAAAATAATATTAATTACCAAACAAAGATAACGGTTTAAGCGTTATAGATTATGTAGTTCAAACTACAAGTATTAATCTATTTTTTTAACTTAAACCTTAATTTATTATACAAGTAATTGAAAAAGTGAAAGTTGTTCCAGAGGGCTATAATGGTGCTGGAATGAATTATGACGGTGGTAATCGTCGTGATGTAAACGGTAAAGCTAATGCAGGTTTAACCCTTGGTATTATCGGTACTGCACTTGGCGGTTTGGCTTTGTTTGGTAACAGACGTTCTACTCCTGCTAGTATTTTAGGTGGTGCTGGTGGTGGAATGTTAGGTGATGGTTCTACCAATATTAATGTACTTGGTGCTACTGCTGGTGGCGGAAACGGTGCTCCTACTGCTTTTCAAGCATGGGAAAAATCTTGTGAAGATACTTTAGCTCTTCAAGGTGGTCTTTATCAGTGGGCTTTGACTCAACAGAATCAACGCTTTGAAGATAGAGAACGTCTTAATAGTGAATTGTTTGGTGTTTATATTGATGGACGTAATCGTACTGATGCTCTTATTGAGAAAAATAACACTGACCATTTTAATCTTTACAAATATACTCGTGATGCTGATGATGATATCCGTAAAGAGTTATCTGATTTGAAAGCTGAATTGGCTGTTACTAAAGCTATTCGTCCTTATCAAGATAAACTTATCCAATGCGAAATGGAAAAGATGTTTACGGCTGGTATCAACTATACTGATAGAAAAACTTGTAATGTTATCTATGGTGTAGTAACTCTTCCGAATGAACCTACTGTTACAGGTCTAGTTGGACGTAATGCTTATGGATGCTTACCATGTGGTTTTACTCAACCTGCTAGTGGAACTCCTGCTCAGTAATATTACTAAGTTTGATTAAGAACATTAAATTCAAAGAGATATGATACCTGTTAATCAATTCATACTAGGTAGTAGTGACCCTTTACTATGATGGTGGTCGAAGTATTCTCGATGAATTTGAATTATCTTCGGATAGTTCCCTTTTTTATTTATCTAAATTTTAGTATGGACAAATTTATTGATGTAATTGTAGATGGAATCCTTAGTAATTTTGATTTTGGATTTATGTTTATTGTTAATGTTCTAACTTATATTATTATTAAAACTATTGATTATTTTAATGGTGATAATAAAGTTCCTACTTGGCAAAAAAGATGTGTATTAGTTATAAGTATTGCTGCTATGATTGGTATTTATATTACAGCTGGTTATGATAATACTATTATGCTTGTTAATAGTGCTATTCTTGCTCCTGTGTTTTGGAGTTGGGTTGTTAGTCCTATTCTAAAGAAACTTGGAGTTGGTTATAAAGATATTGATAATACTATTGGTTAAGATTGTGTGATGATTATTAGCTAGGCTCGACTAACTGATTCAGACCTGCTATATCCTCTACGGGGAGTATAGCTTGCCTAGTTTGGCTGATTTTGAGCCTAGCTGATTAGTTATACACGATTGAATAAAAGTCTTACTATAAGCCTAAAAAGCGGCTCTATGGACGTACATAAATATTTACAATATTAAATTTCAAAATAATAAAGTTATGAGAGTTATTAAGACTAAACATTTTCCTTTTAGTGGTTATAAAGCTATTAATCTTTTTGGTATTGTATTTACTAAAGGAGAATTAAGTAATAGAGAACTTAATCATGAAGCTATTCATACAGAACAAATGAAAGAAATGTTATATATCTTTTTCTATATATGGTATGGTATTGAATATCTTATTATAAGACTATTTCATATTAAGCAACATGATGCTTATAAAGATATAAGTTTTGAAGAAGAAGCTCACGCTTTTGATAATTATGCTAATTATATTAGTGAACGTAAACATTATACTTGGACTAAATATCTAGGTATTAATAGTTCTAAGACTGCCTAATTAAAAAATGTTAATAATATAGTTAAACTACTTGTTATTAACAATATAATTTATATTTGTAACAAACTAAATTCTAAAGATATGGAAGATGATAAAAGAGTTAATTATAAGTTAGAAGCTATTAGTAAACTTATTAATAATCTTAAACTTAGTATTTCTGGTAATAAAGAACATGATGAACTTGGAGAAAATAATGTTATAGTTAATCTTGATGAAATTAGTCAAAAGATTACTGAATTACATGAAATGGTTAAAGCTGAATTTGATGAATTTGAAAATCAACATAAAAGTGAATCAGATGAAACTCAAACTCTTCTTAATAATCGTTTTGACAAAATTGATGCTAAATTAGATAGTATTAAATCTGCTATTGATAGTATGAAAACTACTATTAGTGGTAAACTTGATACTGTTAATTCTACTATTAATAAAGCGAATACAGATATAGTTGCTGCAATTAATGCTATGAAAACTAGTAATGATACTAAAAACGATGCTATAATTACTGCTCTTCAAGGACTTGTAACTAAAGTTAATCAAAATACTAATAATATTAATTCTCTTGATAGTCGAGTTGATGCTCTAGAACAAGCTTAATATGAATTTTAATTTAGTAGAAATGTATAATGGTTTGTTAAGATTTAACAAGCATATACTAAATGAACTTGCAGAAGGACTTAAACATCTACCTAATTTAGATGGAGTATCTAAAGGAGATAGTTTAATTATTAATGAACAAGGAAATCCTGCTTGGGGTTCTACTGCATTTATTCCTACTTTTGAAAATGCTGCTTATGGTATTGAATGGACTAAAGATGATAATGATATAATCAGAATTGGTAATGCTAAATTTTATAGAGAACTTCCTATTCAAAATAGACTTAAAGGTTGTGTCTATAATGAAAAGAAAATCAGTTATTTCCTTAATCCTACGGGGTGGGCTAAACCTCTTGAAAATGGTTTTATTCCTCCTCTTGATGGAAATGATGGCGATGTTGGGGTAAGAGTTCCAGAGTTTTATATGTGTGTTAAAGATACTGGTACTAAATATCAACTTTGGATAAGTGATTTTAATATTGATGGGACATTTACTAGAGTTCATCCTTTTATTATAAGTCATACCAAAACTATGACTAGAATTAGAGAAGATGGTAAAGAAGAAGTATTTAGTGCTTGTATTAAACCTGATGATACTAGATATTTAGGAGGAAATAAAAGTTCTTCTGTTAACGCTATTAAATTACAAGGTAGACCTAGAACTGATATTAATTACGATAAAGCCAATGAATTTTGTGCTAATCGTGGAGATTGGGTTACTATGATTGATTATCTTGAATATTGCGCTATACAAGCTCTTTGTTATATAGAGTATGCTAGTTTTGATAATCAAGCTGCATTAAATACTAATTTAACTAGTGACGGATTTAAACAAGGAGGACTTGGTGCTGGTGTTACAAATTTAAATTGGGATAGATGGGCAGTTTTTAATGGTAATAATCCTATTGTACAAACTTATTGGACTGCTGAACATAATATTGGTAATGGCAGTACAAATGGTGACCATTATGAACTAGAAAATTATAATACAGATGGAAGTAATTTAAGTACTTATCCTGCTGTTTATCGTGGTATTCTAAACTTTTTTGGTGATATATGGACATTTATTAGAGATATAGTTGTTATTAATAAAGATAAAGATTATAATGCAGTATATCTTCTTAAAAAAGGAGTTAATCATTCTGATGTTACAAAAGATAATGTTAATGAAAAATGTTATTTAATTGGGTATCAAGCTAATACTAATAATTTTATTACTGAATTTGATTTTCAAAGAGGAGTTTATTTTATTCCTAATAAAGTTGGAAGTAATAAAAAAGCTGATTATAATTGGATAAGAGATAGTAATGGACAAGATACAGATAAAGATGTTCGTGTGCTTCTGCTTGGCGGTTGCGCTCATACCAGTTCTCGGGCTGGCTCTGGTCACTTTGGTTCTGCTTGGGTTCGGTCGGGTTCTGCTGCTACTGCCGGCTTCTTTACTACTGTTAAACTTGATTAAATAAGTCCACGTGGAACTGTTGCTAGGAGTAGTTGGTTAATTAATTTGTTTTCTGTTTTTGTATTTCTCGATACTACTCCTACAACAGTTTATTATGATATTATTTAAGGTTATATTTCTTAGAATGATTGACATTTAGATACAGTGCTTCTGCTTAGCAGTAACGCTAATAACAGTTCTAAAGCTAGCTCTAGTAACTTTAATTCTAATTGAGTTCAGTCAGATTCTAATGCTAATGTCGGCTTCTTTTATATAATTCCTGAAACTAATAAGTATAAAACTAATATAAATATTATTTTGGGAAGTATAACCTTACCTCTTGGTAAAAGATAACGAAAATCTATTAAATACAAAATTATAAGACTAGTAAATAGTTATTTAAATAGGGAAATTGATAGAAAAGAATTTAAAATTAGAATGTGTGCTTATTATGGATGGCTTAAACACGCTAATACTAAAAATCTTCTTTATAAAATTCAAAGTCTTACAGGTGTTAGATATTCTAATTGGGATGGTAAAAGAACTAATATTGCTAAATATTATAATAAATACGTTAGAATAATTCAAGTTATTAACTATGCTAAATATTTTAGAATTAATTTTATTAGAAATGGTAAAGCTTATTATGCTGATAGTAGAGATAAAATTCTATTTTATTCTATACATAGACTTAATCATTTTCCTATTAATTTTAAAATTACTAAATATGATTGGCGTATTTATACTAAAAGTAAAAAAGAAAAAGTTAAACCTCAAACATAATATATTATGACTAAAGATAAACTTAAAGACGATATTATTAGAACTATATGTTGTTTAAATAGTGATATATCTATTGAAGGTAGAGAACTTTTAATTAAATTATTAAATTCTATTGTTGATTATACTAATAATACTAAACTTGAACAAGAACTTGCTCAACTTCAACAAAAATATAATGAATTAGTTACAAATATTAATGAAGTAGAAAAATTAGCTAATGATACAAAAACAAAATATAATTCTTTATATTCTGATATTAGTAATAATCTTAAGCCTAAAGTAAATAATATTGATGAAAGAGTAACTGCATTAGAAAATTCAAGTCAATCTTAATATGGCTAGTCTTAATCAATTAGTTAGTGAATTTGCTCATGCTGTTGGCAATCCTAATAGTATTCCTCTTAGACGTAATCTTCGATATGCTATTCTTCATGGTCGTAATGAACTAATTCGTAAAAGTTATGAAAATCATAAATATGTTGATAAAGGTTTGCAACAACGTATTCGTGTTTCTATTGTTAATGTTCCTGATGGTGATTTATATAATAGTCAAACTCTTGGACTTCCTGCAATTAAACGTACTAAACAAGAAGTTCCAAAACCAATTAGACTTATTAATAACTTACCGTTCCAATCAATTAGAACTACCGGACATACTGGGATAGAAATACCATTTGCAAAAGAAGCTAGTGCTAAGTTTTATCATTATCTTGCAGGTATGTGTAATCTTCCTGTTTATGATTATATTAATGGTTATATTTATTTCTTTAGTAATAATAAAGATTGGTTTCAAAATATAGGTTCTATTATTATTGAATCTCCTTTTGAAATTCCTTATCTTGTTCCTACTGAAACTGTCGAAAAAGCTAAAGATGTAAATTATGACCCTATTGATGATGAAGCTAAATACGATGATGATGAATTTCTTATTCCTGAAGATATGATTGGAGCTCTTAAAGAGATTGTATTTAAACGTAATCTTATTGAAGTTCCTCGTCAAACAAATGAAACTCCTATTGATAATCTTGTAACTAGATAAATTATGATTAAAGATATAGATATTAGTCATTACTATAAAAAGTTTATTGAAACTTCTAATGACGATATGGCAAAATATAATAAAGAACTTGAAGTTATAAATAAGATGAAGGCTGATTGTCGTTCTTATATTAAAAATAAAAGTCAAGTTATTAAAGATGATTTAAAAATAAATCTTAATGAATATGGGTTTCAATTTCTTAATGATGATATAGAATTAATTAATAAATTAGAGCAATTAATTAATAATAGGCTTAGTTATACAGTTGGAGAAAGACGTATTGTTCTTCTCCAACTTTTGCGTTATTGTAACTTAGCTAAAAAAGTAAATGATTATATTGTTGCTCTTAAACTTGCTACAAGACGTTCTGAATTAAGTCTTTCTGATTATAAGAAGTATATTCATAGATATTATAGTTATGGTGTTCATAAATGTGTTCTTGAAGGTTATGCTTATCATTTTAAATATGAAATTGGTGATTTAGTTATTAATTTTTGGAGATATAAAGATAAACCTAGAGATACTTATGTTGATTGGAACGCTACTAGACTTAAGAAACAAGAAATTATTGATGCTGGTCTTAAACCTTATGATAAAGAAGAAGCTGAAATATATAAAATTCGTGGACTTAAATATGATGGTATTCCTTATGTAGTTTATAAAACTAATAAAGAGTTTTATGAAATACAACTTATTAATAATGGAACTCATAGTTATAGTGCTATTAAATTTAAGTATGCTAATTATATTAATAGAGAGCTTCGTGGTAAAGATGCTAAACAACTTAATTCTGAATGTAAAACTGTTGATGATATTTTTAATCTTAAACTAGGATTAAGAAGTAAACTTCTTATTTATCTTGAACGAGAACCTAATGCTCCATTTAAATATATTAGAAATGTTAATCAACAAAAGTATGAACGTGGAGCACATAATAATGGTAATAAAACTAGATATAAAAACTAATATTATGGCAAATAATAAAACGATTACGATAGAACATATTATTGGTAAACTTGATAATGATTTCAATCCAGATAATAGTGATTGGATTCCTAGAGTTCCTGCTTGGTGTGTTGATGCTATGAATGAACTTAAAGTTCTTCGTAAAGTTGATAAGAAAATGAAACTAACCGTCATTAATAAGATAGCTAAAAGTAAATGTTGTCTTATTGATGACGGTCTTAAAGTATATGATAGTAATGGTTGTGAAGTACCTAGAGCTGATAGTAGTAAGTATAGATGTAATGATACTGAATCTACTCCATCCTCTACGGGGGGTCAAGCGGAGGACGAAAGTCCGAAGCGTGCTACTGATAAAAACTATCTTGGTATGCCTGATGATTGTTGTCCTAATGGTTCTAGAACTAGAGAAGTTATTGATACTGGTAAAGTAGGATGTAATCCTGTTGTTTATACAGTTCATAATAATACTGAATGTCCAAGATGTCAGCATGAAGTGCATTCTCATTGTCAGACCCCCCGTGGAGGATATGATAAGTCAAATCATAATTATATTCTTATTGGAGGTAATACTATTGAACTTAATTTTAATGATACTTGTATAACAGTTGTTTATAAAGATATTGAAACTCAATATAGTGATAATTATCATTGTGAAGTTCCTGTTATACCTGCTAATGGTAAATTAATTCAAGGTCTTGCTTATTATTGTATGGCTCGTATGCTTATGAGAGGATATAAACATCCTGTGTTTAATCTTTCTGCTAGTCAATATGGAACTAATCCTTTCTATCTATGGGAAAGTATGAAGAAAGATATTAAGACTAGTATTTTATTAGATGAACAAAGTGATGATGATAGTGGTTGGAATGAGTTCTTTTATAACTTTACTTTTCCTAAATAATTATGAATATACAAAAGAAACTTAGTCTTAATAAACATCCTGGCGATTGCGTTCCTTATTCATTAGTTGCTGCTAAAAATGTTAAAGTAAGTAATGATGGGAGGGTGATTGTTAATGAAGAAGGGCTTGAAGATTGTAAAGTAATTGCTAACGCTATTCATGAAGATGGTATTAATAATTTTAAAATAGTTGGTGTTATTCCTACTAGTACTGAACTTATTTTATTTGTTATTAATACTGATTCAAATGAATCTTATATTTATAGATATAATGAACAAGCTGATAATTGTTATAGAGTAAATAGTAATTGGAAATATAATGGTGGAAAAATTAAAGGAACATATACTTATAATGTTAAAAATCATCTTATTATAGCTATTGCAGAAAGTAATGCTTCAGTTGATGTTCCTCTTAAAACTATTAATATTGATTTAGATTCTGACCGTCCTGATTCTGAAATGTCTATTATTCCTCAAATAACATTACCTACTATTAGTAATCTAAACTATGTTAGTGGTGGTGCTTATAAAGGATTTTATTTTCTATTTATTCGTTATAAAATTGATAAAACTAATTATACTAAATGGTATAGTATTGGATTTCCTATTTTTAATGATGTTATAATACCACAAGTTATTAATAAAGTTTGTTTTAGAAAAACTAATGTTTATGAACCAAAAGATGAACCAAATGGTTATTGTTATGGTAATACTGATTCATTTAGTGATTCTAAAGATATATGTAATCAAACTTTTGAAATAAGTATTAGTGGAGGTCGTTCAGGACTTTATCAGCTTGGTTTTATTGTATGTAAAAAGGATGGCACTCAAGCATTTAGAACTGATGATTTAAATAATAATATTTTTAAATTTAGTAGAGATATTCTTGTTGAATATAGCGTTTCTGATTTAACTACTGATTATTATAATTATTATAATGTTGGTAATATTATTAATTATAAAAATAGAGTATATATTGCTAATTATAATGAACATACTGATAATGATAATAGGACTTTAAGTAATGGTAAAACATTAGAAGAAGCTGTTAAAGATATTACTATAAAACTTCGTAATAAAGCTGTTAATGCTTATTATAATGATTATATTACTGTCAATGCAGTTAGTGAAAAAGGTCCTTATTTTAAAATGGCTAGTCTTCAAATTACTGGTACTGCTGATTGGCAAATTAAGGATATTAATAAAGTATTTAATAATAATCAATATCCTTTTCGTACTTTTAAAACATTATTTAATGATACTGTTATTCAAGGTATTGCAGCTCATGAATATTTAAAAATTAATTATAATACTAAAATAAAAGTAGGCAGTAGAAGTAGTCATAATCTTAAAGAATATCTTGCTTGTCATTGTTTTATTATTCCTACAAGTTATAAATATGAAAATAATCAATCTGTTTATACTTTACCTAGTACAGTTAAAATAGCTTGTTATGTTTATAACGGTGTTGGATTTACAGAAGATGCTGTATTTACTAGTGGGCAAGTATTATTTGGAGATACTATATTTGATATTGATAATTGTAAAATGAGAATTACTCATTCTATTATTGAACCTAGTTATGATTTTAATGAACGTAAAAAGAACGATACTCTTATTCCTGGAGAAGTATATAATTTCTTTATTCATTTTGTTGATAAATATGGTGAGGCTAGTAGAGGATATAAATTGTCAAATAAAGATAAGTATATAAATAATATTGTTAATGATGGTTCTCATTGTAATATAATTACTTTTAATTGGAATAATCAAGGTAATGGTAATATTCCATATTGGGTTGTTATTAGTGGGGATATTCCAATATCTAGTATTAGTATTAATGTTAAAAGATATATTGCTAATCATAAAATTGTAGTTTATACTGCTGAACCTATTAATAATCCTACCACTAATATATTACTTAATAGTTCTGGAGAACTTGAGGCTAGTAATAAAGATGAACTATATACTCTTATATCTAATTATTTTATTGATTATAAAGATAAAGATAAATACAATGATTTATATGTTTATCAAGTTATAAATAGTGGTAGTTATACTCCTTGTAGCAATCAAGTAATAGGTGCTATTGGTGTTGATAATGAAGCTAAGTTTGGTTATTATGAAAATATTAATGGCGATGAATTATTTAGAATACCTGATTTAATATTTGATTCTGAAGTTGTTGGCGGAGAACATATTAGAGATTTTGTATATAATATGAATAATACTTTTAATAAGTTTTATATTCGTGCTAATATTGATACTACTTTATGGAATCAAATTAAAGAACTAGGTTATGTTGGATGGTTTATTAGTTATGAGAAAGTTGAACCTATTACTAGATATACCGGATTATTAACTAGAAAAGATTATTGTAATATAGCTAGTAATGTTACTTGGCAAAATAATAGTTGGGGTACTAAACCTGGTTTTGTAGCTAATAATTTTACTAGTGATAAATGTTATTTATATAGTGGTCGATTTGATATTGATGATAGTATTAAATATGATTTTAATATTATTCGTATTGATGGTAAATGTAAACTTGAACCTTATAAAGAGAAACATGATGTAGTTGATATGGTAGTTAATACTACTTATCCTTATAGTTATAATATGCCAGTTATAGGTGTAATTAGCCGAAATGAATATAAACCTATTAATAATTATAAATTAGTAGTTGCTGATAGTATTGTTGATAGTAGAGCTGGAAAAGGAACTGCTCTTGAAATGGATGATTATAAGGAATTGCTACTTGATGCTGAAACTATGTTTCTCGCAACAGTTCTTAATTGTACTAGAAATATTTATATTAGTAAAGAAAAAGAACTTGTAAGACTTAATGATGTTTGTTATAATGGTGGAACTTATTCTATTGAACATGGATATAATGGTAGAATGACTTACGATGGTGTTCTTATTTATAATGATAATGGAGTTATAATGAATGAAGGTAATTATAAATTATATACTCCTACTAATAATCAATATTATTATAGTGGTGATGAATCATGTTGGCTTGATATTCCATTTAATGTTTATATTCAATTTCCTTTATATAATGATAAATTCTTTGAAAGTAAATGTTTTAATAATGAACCCAGTAAGATAGCTTTTAGTATTAAAGAAGAAACTGATAAAAAAAGTGTTGCTTTTGGTACATTTGTAGAACCTAAGAATAGTGTTGATTTATTTAAAGACCCTATTGGAAATGTTGACCAATATGTTCCTAAACTATTAACTCAATATCGTAATGATATTATTAATATTACTCGTTTTGATAAAACTATAAGACGCAGTAATGTTATTCAAGATGAGAGTGAAGTTAACGCTTGGAGAATATTTCCTATTGAAGGTTATAAAAATATTACTGAAAATAAAGGTAGTATAACTAATTTAGTTGGTATTGGATATTATCTTTTAGTTCATACTCAACATAGTATGTTCATGTTTGATATAAGTGCAGCTCTTAAAACTAGAGATGAAAATGTTCAATTATATCAACCAGATGCTTTTGAAGTTAATTATAAAGAAGTATTTACTAGCGATAAAGGTTATGGTGGACTGCAAGATGATTTAGCATATATAGTTGGAGAATTTGGTTATATCTTTTATAATGATGATTTTAATAGATTTTATCAATTTGATGATGGTCAACTTAAAATAATGGATGAAGATATTAAATTATGGTTAGATAAATATCATCCTAATAAAGTTAGATTTGCTCATGATAAATTTAATAATCGTATTCTAATTAAGTTTGATTATACTTATAATAATGTTAATCCTAATACAAAAGAATCTATTATTAAAAGTCATAATGAAGTTATTAGTTTTAATTATAAAATAGGTAGTTTTATTAGTTTACATGATTATTATTTTAATAATGCTTGGTCTACTAAAACTAAATGTTATTTTCAAACTGAACATAATAATGATAGACTTAACTGTCCTCTCCATGTATTTACTAATGAATATAATTATGGTAGATTTAATACTCATATGAGTGATGATAGTAGAAGTCTATATCTAGTATCTAAACAAGAAGTTGGCGATGAACCTATATTAGTTCATAATAGTTATATTGATATTATAGTTAATGAATCTTATGAACTTATTAAATTTCTTGAATTTATTAAATATAAAGTTCGTAAAATATATGTTCCTATTTATAGTAATAATATTAATAATCCTGTTGATTTAAGAGAACATCCTTATGCTGGTGATATACTTCGTATATTTAATGAAGATAATGATACTAATGATATAGATATTAATATTGATAAACTTAATGAATTTAATAAATATAAAAAACCGTGGTATGAACTTACTCAATATAACTTTAATTATTTTCGTAATGCTATTAAAGAACACCCTAATACAGTAAGTGATAAACTTCGTAGAGTATATGGTAATTATTTTGTAATTCGTTTCATATTTAATAATTCAGATAATAAGCGCATTGAATTTGAAAGTCTTGAATGTGCTCAAACTCAATTTAGAAAATTATGATACAGTATAGAGATAGACAAAGACAAAAAGCTTTTATTGGTGCTATTATTGGTGCAGCCGCTAGTATTGCTGGTGGTATTATTAAAGGTAATAAGCAAAAGAAAGCTCAAGAAAAAGCTCAAGCTGAAGCTCAAGCTGCACAAGACCATAAAGATGCTTTACAAAATGCTCAAGCTTTAACTAGTGCTTATGCTAATCAAGATTATGTTGGTCAATATAATGATAAATTAACTCTTAAATGTGGCGGTAGAGTTCGACGTAAAGCTGGTTTCGGTACTGAATTTGCTGATGCTCTTCCCGGTTTAGGTAATCTTGCTAGTTCTATTACAGGAGTTCAAGGACTTGGTGAATTAGGTACTGCAATAGGTCAAGGTATTTCTGCTAATCAACAAATTAATGAAAATAAACGTATTGCTCAAGAAGCTGAGCAACGTAAACAACTTCAAGCTGGTCAACAGCAACTTAATATTACTTCTGATAAAATGACTAATCCAATGACTATGTATCAGCGTTCTAGTTTTATTAATAAATATAAATGTGGTGGACGTAGAAAAGCATGGATTGGTGCTGCTATTGGTGCTGCCGGAAGTTTAATTGGTGGTATGTTTGGTAGTAAAGGACAACAACCTATTAAAGTTGAACAAGCTGACCAAGCTAGTTATAGTGCTCCTAAAACTGGTATTGAGCGTCCTGAATGGATTACTAATGGTAATGTTCAGCCATCTGTTATGCCTCAATCAATATATCGAGATAGGCTTAAAACATATCGCTGTGGCGGTCGTAGACGTTAATCTTTTGCTCTCTGTTGAATTATTATATATAAGTATGAACTATTAATCAGCTAATAACCTATCGTTCGACAGAGAGCCTTAAAATCAATCAAATTATAATTTCTCATTATATTATATAAAATGCCTAGAAAAGATAAAGTTATTCATATAAGTAATTTGCCTAGTACATTTAGAGGTAATGTTACTCGTAATGGAAGATTTATTCAGAATGGTATTCCTCCACTTGGTGGAGCTTATGATAAAGTTGCTAAATCTACTGGTTTAATAAGACTTGGTAATGAATTTCTTTATAATGGTGTAAACAATTTAGTATCTAAAGATAATAGAGAAAAATTAATGAATAATACTGCCGGTAGACTTATTAATTATGTTAAAGATTTTAATAAAGAATCTTTTCCTAGTGATGATGAACTTGGACCAACATTTCCATTTAATATTATTCAAACTCCTAGAAGTAATGGAAAAAATCTTCCTCAAAAACAATATGCTGTTGGTGGTAAAATACCAAATGTAGTTGCTGGTGGTATTGCTCAACCTCTTGGTAATAATTTCTTTTATATGAATGGAAGAAAACATAGTCAAGGTGGTATTGATATTGGCCCTAGTGATAAAACTGGTATTGAAGTAGAAGATGGTGAAGTTGTTGAAACTAATGGAAATGAACTTAAAGTTTATTCTGCACAACCTATTATTAATGGTGTTAGTCCTGCTAAATTAGTTATGGGTGGAGCTAATCCTAATAAAGTATTTAAAGCTCAAGAAGATTTTAAAGATAGAAATGGGATTAACGACGATGGTACTAAAGCTAAATATGGTAAAGAAAAATATGTAGCTAAAAGTGATATAGTAGATGTTAATTCAGATAAATTTAAAGGAATACCTTATAGTCGTGACCATTTTGGTAAATATACCAAAGGTTATAGTCGTAAATCTAGAAAACTTGGAGGAAAAAATATGATTGTAAGTATTAGTGGTAATGTTAAGAATGGATTAATTCATTCTCCATCCTCTACGGGGGATCTACGCGATAAATTTGCTGTTGGTGGAACTCGAATTAATCGTCATGGAAGAACTTGGGAATATGATGAACAAATTGGAGCTTATGTTCCTATTACTAATAGAACTATTAATAGAACTTCTACTTATTCTATTAATAAATCTGCTAGAGGAGAAACTATTATTGGAAGTGATTATACTTTTAGAAATGGAAGATGGCATAAAAATAATAATGTAAATACTAATACTAATAAACCTAATGTTGATAATGGAAATCGTCGTCCTCAATATTATGCAGAACGTAGACTTCCTTTATTTGAAGATGGCGCTGGTATTACTAGCGGTTTAGTTAGAGCTGGTTGGAGTCATGGAAATAACAAAGGTGTTAGTATAAATAATACTAATATTCCAAGTTTATCTGCAACTAAATCTAGCGGGAAGACCCCCCGTGGAGGACGAAGTAAATCAAGTCAATCAACTCAATCTATCTCTACTAAAACTCCTCCTACTGCTGTTTATAATCGTAATTTACCTAAAGTAGAAGCTAGTATTCCTACTACTTTACCTGTTTCTACTAATACTCCTGCTCAAGGAACAAAATATTCTGATGGTAAAGGACAAGGTAGATTTAAAAATCTTACTACTGCTGATTGGATTGGTTTAGGTAGTAATGTTGTTGGCGGTTTAGCTAATTATTTTGCTAGTAAAAGAGCCATTAATAAAATGAGAGGTCCGGGTCAACCTACTCTTATTAGCGCTAATAAACTTAAAACTAAATACAATATTAATCCTCAACTTGATAGAATTAGAGAAGATAAATTTGAAGCTTATCGTGATATTGATTCTAATACTGCTAGTAGTCGTGTTAGTTTAGCTCGTAAACAACGAGTTCGTAATGCTGCTGGCCAAGCTGCTAACGAACTTTATGGTAATAAAGAAAATATAGAAACTAATCTTATTAATCAAGACAGACGTAATCAGCAAAGTGTTCGTCAATTTAATGCTCAACAATATAATCAATATATAGATAGAAAAGCAGCATTTGATAATGGTATTAGAGAAGCTAAAGTAACTAATATTAATAATTTATTTAGTGGTATTAATGCTGGTATTCAAGATATGATTAGTAGATATGAAAATCGTAAAGCTTTAAATAATACTATTGGTGCGATGAGAGCATCTGCTCCTAATGTAGATGATAGAATTATGAGAGATGCTGGAGTTGATTATGATGAATTTATTATTCGCAAACGTAGAAAACTTGGAGGAAAACAATCATGCCAATAAACTTTTATACTCCTACTTTTAGACAACAAGTTAATCCTATTGACTTAAATGTCTTAGCTAGAACTTATAATACTCTTGAACAAGGACATCAACAAGCTATTCAAACTAAATCCCAGATTGATGCTCAACTTGCTCAATTAGATTTAAATGAAGCTGAAGATGCTTGGCGTCAAGAACAACTTAATAAAGTTCGTAATGCTCTTACTGAAAATATGCAGTATGGTAATGCGTATTCTAGTCTTGATGATATAGTTGGAACTTATGGAGATATAACTTCAAGTCCAGGAATGATTGGTCGTTTACGTGCTCAACAAGATTATAAAGCATATATGGATAATCTTGATAAACGTACTGATTTATCTGAAGATTATAAGAATTATTATCGTGTTGTTAATAAATATAATTATCAAGATATAACTGATAAGAATGGTAATGTTATTGGTGGAAGTAAATGGACTCCTATTGATAAAGAAGTTTCTGAAATTCCTATGAATCAAATACTTAATCAAGCACTTCAATGGGCTGCTAAAGAACAAGGTGGTGGTAGTCAAACAAGATGGCTTGATGCTAACGGTAAAGTTACTGATGATATTACTAAATCTGTTACAGGAGAGATTTATTCTCATACTAAAGGTAATTGGCAAAGATTAAGTAAAGCTAAACTTGCTGAAGCTGTTAAAGCTGTTATTGAAAATACTCCTGGTGCTAAAGCTAGTCTTGAACAAGATTATAAGATTGCTAAATGGAAATATGACCAAAATGGTAGTAATCCTGATATAACAGATAAAAATGGTATTCTACTTACTCCTGAACAGTATCTT